>Ga0172373_10000419_pt1 | contig 69978 bp, 59 predicted proteins | sample Lak10m_2_FD_114546 | JGI IMG/M metagenome (GOLD analysis project Ga0172373, IMG submission 114546) | Freshwater microbial communities from Kabuno Bay, South-Kivu, Congo - kab_092012_10m | ecosystem: Environmental > Aquatic > Freshwater > Lake | place: Democratic Republic of the Congo...
AGGCGAAGGCGAGGGAGAAGGCGAGGGCGAGGGCGAGGGAGAGGGCGAGGGCGAGGGCGAAGGCGAGGGCGAGGGCGAAGGTGAGGGCGAGGTCTGCCAGACGGGCTGCCTCGACGACCAGACCGAGGGTTTCTGTACGTCGTCGGGGCAGCAGCTCCGCTTCACCTGCCTCGAGGGTCAGGTCTGCCTCGTCGACACCTGCGTCGCCGACCCGGGCCTGCAGGGTCCCGGCGGCCTGATCTGTGGCGCCGGCGGTGACCGCGTCGACGTCGCGCTCGGTGGGCTGGTGATCGCGATGTTCCTCACGCTGCGGCGTCGTCGGGATGGGGTGCTCTGATGCGGAGGGTGCTGCTGCTCGACGACGAACCGGCTGTGCTGTCCGTGTTGGCCGACTACCTCCAGGCCCCGGGACTCGAGATCGTCACCTGTCGGGAGATCGAAGCCGCCGAGGCCATCCTCGAACATGGCCGGTTCGACGTCGTCGTCACCGACCTGCGGGTGAGTGAGCTGGGCGGCCTCGAAGGCATGCGGCTCATCCGCTGGGTCTCGACGCACTTCCCCGAGACGACGGTGCTGGCCATGTCCGGCTACGTCAACGACGACGTCCACGCCCTCGGACGCGCGGTCGGCGCCCAGGCCATCCTCGAAAAGCCCATCGATCTGCGTCGGCTTCGGCGGTACGTGCACGGCGAAAACGGCCTGCCTCCGGACGCCAGCGAAGGCGCCGTCGCCGAGGTCGATCTCCTCGATGACTTCCTCGCCACCGGCGCCATCCGCTCGGTGCTGCAGCCAATCGTCGAGGTCGCCGCCGGCGGCGGCAAGCCCGGGGCCCCCTTCGTCGCCCACGCCTGGGAGAGCCTCGCGCGGGCGCCGGCGACGACGCCGCTGCGCAACCCCGAGATCCTCTTCGCCTACGCCAGCCGCAAGGAGCGGCTCTGGGAGACCGACCTCCTCTGCATCAAGGCCGCCCTGCGCGAAGCGACGAAGTTGAAGCTGCAGGGGCGCTCCCGGCTCTTCATCAACACGCAGCCGCGCTCGATGACGAACCCATCGTTCGCGCCGGTGATCACCGACCTCGTCGCCTTAGCGGGCTTCAAGAACCACGAGATCGTCTTCGAGCTCACCGAGCAGCAGACCATCGTGAACCCCCAGGCCTTCGCCAAGACCCTCGGGCGTCTGCGCGAGCAGGGCTTCCAGATCGCCCTCGACGACTACGGCGTCGGCTTCGCGAACCTGCGCCTCGTGCAGGACCTGCGCCCCGAGTACCTCAAGCTCTCCGGCTTCTTCTGTCGCGATGTCCACAAGGACCCGTTCAAGCAGATGATCGTGAAAGCCACCGGCGACATGTGCCGCAGCCTCGGCATCCCGGTGATCCTCGAGAGCGTCGAGACCGCCGAGGAACTCGAGGTCGTGCGCTCCCTGCAGATCGATTACGGCCAGGGCTACTACTTCGCCCGCCCCGCCCCCGCCGAGGATCACCTGGCGTCGAGCCGGGTCCTCATCGAGGTGCCGGAGCGCGTGACGTCGACCGGCAGCGCGACGGGCGGCACGGCGGTCGACGCCGGTTGACGGCGACGGGTGGGTTGTCAGGTTCCGGGCATGCCCCGCATCGAAGCCCTCGACCACATCGCCATCGCCACCGCCAACCTCGACGAGAGCCTCGCGTTCTGGCAGCGACAGCTCGGGCTCGTTTGCGAGCACGTCGAGGAGCTGCCCGAGCGCGGCATCCGCGTGGCCTTCCTGCCCGTCGGCAACACCCGCATCGAGCTGGTCTCGCCGCTGCCCGGCCGCGAGAAGGACAGCGAGGTGTCGGCCTTCCTCGAGAAGCGCGGCGGCGGCATCCATCACATCGCCCTGCGCACCCCCGACGTCGACGCCGACATCAAGGCCATGGCCGAGGGCGGTTCAAAGATCGCCCAGCAGCCCTCGCCAGGGGCCCACGAGTGCCGCGTGGCGTTCGTCCACCCGAAGAGCACTGGCGGCGTCCTCCTCGAGCTGTCGACGCCGAAGCACTGATCGCCCTCAAGCAGCACAAAGCACGTTGACCTTCCAGGGTCCCTTGGCCATTGGAGTGCCATGCCTTCCCAGTCCGTGACCGACGCCATCGCCCGCGTGGCGCAGCAGGCCACCACCGCGCGCCCCCCCGTCGTCGTCTTCGACCTCGACGGCACGCTCTTCGACAACGGCCCCCGCACCTGGCAGATCCTCGTCGACTTCGCTGAGCACGAGGGCAACGCCGAGCTCCGCCGCACGCTCGACAAGGCGCCGCGGACGCGCCTGCCCTACCTCCTCAAGGAGACGCTCCACATGCTGGGCATCACCGACGGCGGCATCATCGCCCGGGCCCAGCAGTTCTGGATGCAGCGCTTCTTCACCGACGACACCCAGAGCCACGACATCCCGATCGCGGGCGCCCTCGCCCTTGTGCGGGCCCTCTACGAGAAGGGCGCCACCATCGTGTACCTCTCGGGGCGCGACGTGCCGAACATGCTTGTCGGCGTGTGCCTGAGCCTGCGGGCGCACGGCTTCCCTGTCGGCCTCTCGCGCACGGTGACGGTGCTGAAGCCGTCGTTTCACGACGACGACCTCACCTTCAAGAAGTCGGCCCTCACCTTCATCGACACCCTCGGCGAGGTCGTGGCCACCTACGACAACGAGCCGGCCAACTGCAACGCGTTCTGCGACCGCTGGCCGCAGGCCCTGCACATCTTCGTCGACACGCAGCACGCGCCGAACCCGCCGCCGCTGCACGCCTCGGTCGTCGTCGTCGACGACCTCACCTGACCCACCGCCAAAGAGGCTCCCATGCCGAACTGGATCGAGAAGAGCGCCCCGATCCTGATCCTGCTCGTCGCCGTGGCCATCGTGCTGTCACGGCTGCCGAAGGTGGACCTCGGCCACTCCGAGGCCTTCAAGCGTCGTCGGGTGTTCAACTGGCTGCCCCTCGGCCTCAGCTACGCCTTCCTCTACTTCGGCCGCTACAACCTCTCGGCCATCGTCGACCAGCTGCAAAACGCCGGCCTGATGACGAAGAGCCAGTTCGGTGAGATCGACGGCATCGGCAGCATCGTCTACGGCGTCGCCTTCCTGCTCAACGGTCCCCTCGCCGACAAGCTCGGCGGGCGCACGACGATGATCTTCGCCACCGCCGGCTCGGCCCTCATGAACGTCGGCATGGCCGGCGCCCTCTACATGAGCCAGACCGGCCAGTGGGACACCGCGACGTCGCTGGTGCCGACGCTGTCGATCCTCAACGCCCTCAACATGTACTTCCAGAGCTTCGGCGCCGTCTCCATCGTGAAGGTGAACGCGCCGTGGTTCCATGTCCGCGAGCGCGGCGTCCTCGGCGGCCTGTTCGGCATCCTGATCTCGCTGGGAATCTATTTTGCCTACGACTGGAGCAAGGCCCTCGCCGAAAGCTTCGGCTTCGTTTCCGCGTTCTCGGTGCCGGCCGTCGTGCTGCTGCTCGCCTGCGCCTCGGCGGTCTTCATCATCAAGGACACCCCCGGCAAGGCGGGCTTCGTCGACTTCGACACCGGCGACGCCTCGTCGGGTCAGGTGGGCACGCTGCCCGTCTTCGAGGTGGCGAAGCGGATGCTCTCGCAGCGGGTCATCCTGATCATCGTCGCCATCGAGTTCTGCTCGGGCTTCATGCGCCAGGGCGTCATGAAGTGGTTCCGCCTCTACGCGAAGTCCATCGGCGAGCAGGACAGCTTCGTCTACCAGAACTGGGGCATGCTCCTGTGCGTCGCCGGCATCCTCGGCGGCGTCTTCGCGGGCTTCATCTCCGACCACATCTTCGGCAGCCGCCGCGGCCCCGTCGCCGCCGTGCTCTACGCCGGCCTCCTCGTCGGGTCGGCCATCACCATCGGCTCCCTCGGCTCACCGGTCCTCGGCTGGACGATGATCTTCATGTCCCTGTGCGTGATCGGCGTGCACGGCATGCTGTCGGGCACGGCGTCGATGGACTTCGGCGGCAGCAAGAACGCCGGCGTCGTCACCGGCATCATCGACGGCTTCGTCTACCTCGGCTCCGGCGCCCAGGCGTTCATCTTCGGCGCCATCCTGCCGTCGGGCGATGCGGCGAAGCAGGCCGACGCCTGGACGGTCTGGCCCATCGTGCTGCTGCCCGTCGCGGCCGCCGGCCTGCTCTTCTGTACCCGCGTCTGGAACGCGCGGCCGCAGAAGACCGCCGCCGCCCACTGACCGGCATCACCGGACCTCGACGACGGCGCGCAGCCGCTCGAGGGTCTTCGGGCCGATGCCGGGGACGGCGTCGAGGTCGTCGACGCGCGCGAACGGACCGTGGGTGTCCCGATGCTGGACGATGGCGCGGGCGGTGCCGTCGCCGATGCCCTTGATGCGCGAGAGGCTCTGGGCGCTGGCCCGGTTGAGATCGAGCCGCCCACCAAAGAGCCAGGCCCGGTCGCCGACGTCGGCGCCGACGCCGTCACAGCGGACGACGCCGTCGTCCTGCAGCGCCGGCCGCGGACACGTCGGAGGCATCTGGCCACCGGCGTCGGCGACGACGCGGGCGAAAGCGGCGACGACGGTGACCGCGGCAACGACGACGACGGTGGCGCGGGCCCGGGACGGCGTCACGCGCTACTCGTCGGGAATGACGCCCGTGACGCACTCGTTGGCGCAGAGCTCGGCGTCGCTGGCGGTGGAGCGGGGCTGACAGGCCTCGAACTCGGGCTGGCAGCGGAAGCCGAGGGTGCACGTGGCGAACTGACCGTTTGGCGTGCCATTGGCGTCGACGAGGGGGCAGGAGAGGGTCTTGACGCACTCGGCGTCACTGGCGCAGCGCTCGACGCCGCAGCGGCCCGAGCCGGCGTAGTCGGCGCACACCTCGTCGCAAGAGCGCTCGTCGTGGGCGGGCTCGCAGCTGCGGGTGTCGCCCTCGCAGCGGAAGGCGACGCTGCAGTCGAGGCGGAGGTTCGTCTCCTCGTTGAGGCAGCTGCAGGTCCGGATGCAGTTGGCGGACGACTCGCAGGGCCGGGTGCAGGCCGCCGGGAGCAGGGCGGTGGCAGCAAGGGTCAGCACGATGACGCGGGCCAGCATGAGAAAGGGGGTGCCACGGGGGCGGTGCGCCGGCAACCGCCGGGCGATCGCGCCCGGCGGGTGATCAAGCACTCTGCGCCGCCCGAAGAGTGGCGCGCTTGATCGCGGGGCCCCGCCCGGTCCCGCCGGCTGCTGACGAAGGCGGCTCGGCACGGCCGACGCCCGGACATTCAAGGAGTTGCAGGGGTCGGCGCCAGTCGGCAGAATCAACCCTCGCTTTCCGGGACCCGTGTGATACATCCGGTGTCCTCTTCGGGTGGCCCGGTGCGTCAGTGCCGCCATCCCGTCCCTGCCGACCTCCCGGGTGGTCGGCCGCTGTGGAGGTGCTGTCGAGCTCGCACTGCCTCGCGGAACACGAAACCCCACCCCCCGATCGGATCGCGCACCCCCTGCGCCCACGGGCCTTGTTCCGCCTCCTGCCCCTTCCTGCTGATTCTGCACGGTTTTTTTGATGGGAGTCCCTGTGGCGCTTTCCTCGCGGACCTTGACGGCAACCAAGAAGACATCCACCAAGACGGCCTCGAAGGGCCCCCCGGGCAAGAAGGTGACCCTCGGGACGAAGAAGACGACCGAGGCCCCTGCCAAGCTGAAGACCACCGGTGCCGGCGCCAAGATCGCCCGCAGCGCCCGCTCGTTGAAGAGCGAGAAGGCCCCCGTGAAGGCGGCCCTGCAGGTGGAGGTCCCGCTGCGCAACATCAAGACGCCGGTGACGCCGAAGCGCGTGGCCAAGACTGCCAAGGTCGAGAAGCCCGCTCGCCGTCGCGCCGCCTCCAGCGTGATCCCCACCGAGATCGCCGAGGCGATGATGGGTGACATGGGCATGGCCGGTGAGGACTCCGCGCTCGCCCGCGAGGCCGCCCGCGGCCAGCGCGAGCGCGATGTGCTCTCCCGTCTCGCCGTGTCGGTCGGCCGCTCCGACGAGATGCCGAACCTGGAGCTCGCCGCCGACATCGTCTTCGCCGACGACACCGACGCCGTCTCCGTCCTCGTGGCGGTGATCGAGCGCCATGACGACGTCCACGCCCCCGACGCCGCCCGCGTGATCGCGGAGGTCGGGACCCGCGCGCCCGACCTGCTGCTGGCCCACGCCGACCGCCTTGTCGACCTCATCGACCCGACCCGCGGTGAGATGCTGGCCTACACGATGCTGGCGCTGTCGCCGGTGGCCCCCCGCTACGCCGAGACCCTGTGGCCGGCGCGGGACCTGTTCTGGGCGGCGCTGTCCGACCTGAGCCAGCCCGCCGAGCTCGCCCAGGGCGGCGCGGTCCGTCTGCTGTCGGCGATGTGCGCCGCCAACCCGGACTACGCCCGCACCCTCGCCGGCGGCCTCGTCGACCTCCTCGGCAAGTGCATGCCAAAGGACGTCGCCTTCTTCGCCGAGAGCGTGCTGCCGGCCCTGGGCCCGGCCCACAGCCACCGCGCCAAGCCCGTCCTCGACCGTCGCCTCAAGGAGCTCACGCCTGCCGAGGTGGCCCGCCTCCGCCGCGCCCAGCGCGCGGCCCAGCTCGGCACGCCCCTGGCGGCCTGAGCCCCATGCAGCCCGTGTGACCGAGAGAGGCCCCCCTGGGGGCCTCTCGTCGTCGATGGCCTCCCGGCGTGGACCCGGCGCGTTTGACAGCAAGGGGCCCCGTCCCGGAAGCTTCCGGAGCTTCCAGTCACAGCCGTGACGACGTGGGCGATGGGAGAGAGCGGAATGGCGCCGAAGCAACTCGCGATGGGTATCGATCTGGGGACGAGCAACAGCTGCGTCGCCATCGTCGAAGACGGCGTCCCGAAGGTCATCGCCAACGAATGGGGCGAGCGGACCCACGCCTCGGTCGTGAGCTTCCTCGACGACGGCGGCGTCCTCGTCGGCAACGACGCCAAGAAGCACATCATCACCAACCCGAGAAACACCATCTCGTCGGCGAAGCGCCTCATCGGCCGCTACTCGTTCTCCGAGGAGGTGAAGAAGGCCCAGAGCATCGCGAGCTACGAGATCGTCGAGGGCCCCAACAACGCCGTGCGCGTGCGGGTGAAGGGGCGCGACTACGCGGTTCCCGAGATCTCGGCGATGGTGCTCAAGGAGATGCGGGCCATCGTCGAGGCCCACGTCGGCCACCCGGTGACCCAGGCGGTCATCACCGTCCCCGCCTTCTTCAACGACAACCAGCGGCAGGAGACGAAGAACGCCGGACGCATCGCCGGCCTCGAGGTCCTGCGCATCATCAATGAGCCGACGGCGGCGGCGCTCGCCTATGGCTTCGGCCAGAACATCAACCAGAAGGTCGTCATCTACGACCTCGGCGGCGGCACCTTCGATGTGTCGATCCTGCAGATCGGCGAGGACGTCTTCGAGGTCTTGTCGACGAGCGGCGACACCTATCTCGGCGGCGACGACTTCGACGACCGCATCGCGGCCTGGCTCCTCGAGGGCTTCACGGCGCAGCACAAGGTCGACCTTCGCAAGGATCGCCACGCCCTCGCGAAGCTGAAGGAGGCCGCCGAGAAGGCCAAGATCGACCTCGGCGAGCGCGACCGCACCCGCATCCACATCCCCCTGCTCTACACCGACAAGCAGGGCTTCTCGCACGACCTCGACGTCCAGCTCACCCGCGCCGAGTTCAACAAGATGGTGATGGACCTCGTGCAGCGCACCTTCAAGGTGTGCGACGAGGCGCTGCAGCAGGCCCGCATGACGCCTTCCGACGTCGACGGCGTCATCCTCGTCGGCGGCCCCACACGATTGCCCATCATCCGCAACTCGGTGCGCCACTACTTCCAGCGCGAGCCCAACATCGACGTCGACCCCGACCTCGTCGTCGCCCTCGGCGCCGCCATCCAGGCCGACGCCCTGCTGGATGCCAGCACGACGACGTACCTGCTCGACGTGACCCCGCAGACGCTGCGGCTCGGCACGGTCGGCGACTTCACGGAGTCGATCATCGAGCGCAACACCTCGATCCCCATCGACCGCACCCGCACCTTCGTCACGGCCCGCGACAACCAGGACAAGGTGAAGATCCGCATCTATCAGGGCGAGAGCCGCAAGGCCTCGGAGTGCCAGCTCCTCGGCGAGTTCGAGTTCGCCGGGCTGCGTCAGGCCCGCCGTGGTGAGGTGAAGGTCGAGGTCACCTTCGAGATCGACACCGACGGCATCGTCAACGTCTCCGCCCGCGACATCGAGACGGGCATCAAGGCGTCGACGTCGATCACGCTGTCGGGCGGTCTGTCCGACGAGGAGATCGCCCAGGCCCAGGCCCGCACCGCCGGCGCCGAGGTCCGCAACCGCTGACGAAACCCGCACCCCTCGGGCGTGCGACGTATCCGTTCGTCGGCGGCGGCCGGCGAACCTGATCGGGTGAGTGCCATGGCCGAATACACCGACCCCCAGTTCTGGCCCCAGCTCAAGCACCTGGCGGCGACGATCGATGGGCTCGACTACTTCCAGATCCTCAACGTGGCGACGACGGCGCCGGGTCCGCAGATCAAGACGAGCTACTACGGCCTCGCCCGCGCCCTGCACCCCGACAAGTTCTTCCACCTCGACGACGCCGACCTGAAGGCGGCGGTGAACAAGATCTACAAGCGCGTCACCGAGGCCTACATGGTCTTGAAGGACGAGCCGAAGCGCCTCAAGTACATCAAGGACATCAGCGGGCCCGAGCGGGCAAAGAAGCTGCGCTTCACCGAGGAGAGTGAGGCCGAGCAGAAGGAGCAGGCGAAGGCCGCGGTGAAGGTCGCCAAGACCCCGAAGGGCGAGCAGATGTACAACACCGCGATGGTCGACCTCGCCAACGGGCGCTTCGACGCCGCCTTCAAGGCCCTGCAGTCGGCGACGTTGTTCGAGCCGGGCAACGCCGAGCTGAAGAAGCTGCTCGCCGAGGTCGACAAGAAGCGCAAGGGCGGCTGACGGCGGCAGATCTTCCCTCCGCCAGAGATCCCCACGCAAAGTCGTGCGTTGACGTCGGACATGCCTGCCGCAAAAGCTCCGCCCATGCGGAGCCTCTCGATCCTCGTGCTCATCGCCGCCACCGCCCAGGGGTGCGCGGCGTCGCGTGCCTATGAAGCCTCCGATGACTGGGGCGACGCGCCGGCCATGGCCGAGGCCGTCTCGGGCGACATGGCACCGATGGCGTTCGGGGCCGAGGGTGGGGCGCCGATGATGATGAAGGCGGCGCCGCCCGCTGAGCCGGCGCCATCGACGCCGACGCCGACGTCGCCGGAGAAGGCTGCCGTCGAGGCCAGCAAGCGTCTGATCATCTACACCGGCGCCCTCTCGGTGATGGTGCCGCAGACGGAGCCCGCCATCGTCGACTTCCTCGCCCACGTCGAGGGCGCCGGCGGCCACCTGCAGAACCGCGCCGGCGCGTCGGTCACGGTGCGGGTCCCGGCCGAGCGCTTCTTCGCGACGCTGGCCTGGGTGCGCACGCACGGGCAGGTCACCGACGAGACCGTCAACGCCGACGACGTCACGAAGCGCGTCTTCGACCTCGAGCTGCGGCTGCAGGTGGCCGAGGAGTCGAAGAAGCGGATGCTCAAGCTGCTCGAGTCGGCGACGAAGATGGAGGACATCCTTGGCATCGAGCGGGAGCTGCGCCGGCTCACCGACGAGATCGAGGGCCTCAAGGGCGAGCTGCGCCACCTCTCGGACCAGATCTCGTTCTCGACGCTCACCGTGAACTTCTACGCCGACGCCCCCGAGGCGACGCCGTATCCGCGCCGGACCCGTTCGCGCTTCCCCTGGGTGAACCAGGTCGGCATCGAGCGCGTGCTGTCGAACTTCTGAGGGGCCCGATCATGCGCCACACCTTCGCCATCGCTCGCGTCGTCGTCGTCACCACCCTGCTGGGCCTGTCGGGGCTCGCCGGCGGCTGCTCCTACGCCATGCAGGTGCCTGATCGCTTCCTCGTGACCCAGAACGAGTGGTGGGAGCTGCGGGCCCTCACCCCCGAGGAGAGCAAACTCTGGGTCCGCGAGTTCCCCGACGACGACAAGGGCAGCCTGTCGTTCTGGAGCGAGGCCCTGAAGAGCGATCTCCTCAAGAGCCGCGGCTACACCCTCATCGAGGAGGGTCCGATCACCGACGGCAGCGGTCGCGAGGGCCTGGCCCTTGTCCTCGAGACCTCCCTGAGCGGCCGACCGGTGCGGGAGCTCATGGCCGTCTTCGTCATCCCCGGCTGGTGCGATCACACCATCCGCGTCGTCGAGTACGTCGCCGACAAGGAGGCGTTTGTCGCCGAGGTCGACGGCGTGCGGGCGTCGGTGGCCACGCTCCGGTAGAATGGGGGCGTGTCCCTCGCCGTCCCACGCGCCATGCGCGCCCTCTCGCTTCTCGCCCTCGCCACGAGCCTCTGCTTCGCCACGGCGACGGCGGCCGCGCCGAAGGGCCCCTACGTCGACACGAAGAAGCGCTTCGAGATCACGCTCGCCGGCGGCTGGGAGCTCGCGCCCATGCCTGGCGACACCACCGGCATGAACTTCCGCCGCGTCGTCGCCGGCGTGCCGGCCCTGCTGCACGTGAAGGTGGTGAAGACGGCGCCGGGGCAGACGGTGAAGCAGACCGTCGCCGGCGAGGACGCCGCCTTCAAAAACGAGATCGGCTACAACCCCGGCACCGACGTGCCCGTCACGATCGGTGGCCAGCCGGGCCTGCGTCGCACGCTGAGCGTCTACGCGTCTGGCGACCGCAGCACCGTGCGCGCCGTCGAGCTCTACGTGCTGCATGCCTTCGGGCACGCGCATGTCCTGCACTTCGAGACCCTCGAGAAGAGCCGCTCGCAGTTCACCCGGGACGTCGATCGCATGCTCGCGTCGTATGTGCCCCTCGCCGGCCGCGAGCTCGTGGCCCCCCTCGGCGGCGTGTGGCTCAACACCGGCGGCGGCCCCGACCTCACCCTCGAGGACACAGGCGAGTTCCGCATGGGCCCCCTCAACGGCGGCTGGCAGGCCGACGGCGGCCAGCTCGTGCTGCAGATCCCGAGCGGCGGCGAGAAGTACCGCTACGTCCTCTCGGGCGACACGCTGACGTTGTCGTCGCCCAACCTCGGCGGCGACCTCGTCTTCCGTCGCTCGGCGAGCAGCAAGCGGCCGAAGGAGCTGCCGAAGGCCCCCGTGCGCACCGGGCCCCTGCAGCGCGAGGAGCTCATCGGCACCTGGCGCGTCCTCGACGCCGCGTCGACGGAGCCGCTCAGGCTGCAGCTCGCCGCCGCCGGCAGCGTCGCCTTCGGTGGCCTGTCGGGGCGCTGGCGCTACTCGACCGGCCGCCTCACCATCACGTCGACGCAGGGCACCACCATCACCTACGCCGCGTCGATGACCGACGGCCGCCTCGTGCTCTCGGGCGGCGACCTCGAGAAGGAGATCACCCTCGAGCGCGAGTGACCGCGGTCGTCGTCGTCGCCGTCATCATCCGGTCAGGTCGTCGGTGACACGAGCGGCAGGCGCGCGCCCACCGCGGCCTTGAACGCCTCGGGCAGCGGCCGCGAGCGCCCCTGCCCGTCGATGGCGACGTGGACCGTGCGGGTCGTGGCGACGACGACGTCACCGACCTTCAGCGTGCCGAGCACGATCAGGCTGCCGGTGCCGAGCTTCTCCAGCGCCAGCGTGACGTCGACGTCGTCGCCGACGCGCAGGGGCCGTTGCTGCTTCGTCGTCGCCTCGACGATCGGCAGGGCGAACTCGCGCTCCTTGAGGATCGAGGCGATCGAGACGCCGGCCTCGTCGAGGCAGGCCTCGAAGGCCTCGTGGGCCATGACGAGGGTGTTGACGAAGAAGACGACGCCGGCGGCGTCGGTGTCCTTGAGGCGGACACGGTGACGGTGGGTGAACGTCGTCGACATGGTGGGCCTCAATAGTGCCAGGGGAACTTCGAGAACTGCTTCGGCCGCTTCTCGAGGAACGAGTCGCGCCCCTCGCGGGCCTCGTCGGTGCCGTAGGCGAGGCGGGTGGCCTCGCCGGCGAAGAGCTGCTGGCCGACGAGGCCGTCGTCGGGGAGGTTGAACGCGTACTTCAGCATGCGCATGGCGGTGGGGCTCTTGTCGTGGATGATCCGCCCCCACTCGAGCGCCGTCTTCTCGAGGTCCTTGTGGTCGACGACGGCGTTCACCATGCCCATCTGGAAGGCCTGCTCCGCCGTGTAGTCGAGGCCGAGGAAGAAGATCTCGCGGCCGCGCTTCTGCCCCACCTGCCGCGCAAGCAGCGCCGAGCCGTAGCCGCCGTCGAAGCTGGCGACGTCGGGGTCCGTCTGCTTGAAGCGGGCGTGCTCCCGGCTGGCGATGGTGAGGTCGCAGACGACGTGCAGGCTGTGGCCGCCGCCGACGGCCCAGCCGTTGACGACGGCGATCACGACCTTCGGCATGAAGCGGATGAGGCGCTGGGCCTCGAGGATGTGCAGGCGACCGAGGCGGGCCTGATCGACGGGCGACATCGTGCCGTTGTCGTCACTTCCCTCGAACTTGTAGCCGTCCTTGCCGCGCACGCGCTGATCGCCGCCGCTGCAGAAGGCGTGGCCGCCATCCTTCGAGCTGGGGCCGTTGCCGGTGATGAGCACGCAGCCGACGTCGGCGCTGGTGCGGGCATGCTCAAGGGCGAGGATGAGCTCGTCGACGGTGTGGGGTCGGAAGGCGTTTCTCACCTCGGGACGGTGGAAGGCGATGCGCACCGTGCCGTGGGCCTTCGCCCGGTGGTAGGTGATGTCGGTGAACGAGAAGCCCGGCACCTCGTCCCAGGCCGTGGCGTCGAAGATGTCAGAGACCATCGCGTGCTCCTTCTCGCTGAGGCACCACCACCGGTGGTGTGTACGGTGACGTGAACAGAGGTGTGATCATGTCGTTGTCGATGGCGACGACGACGAGGACGCATTCCAGCGGGCCTGCCCTTCCGCCACAAGGTCGGCGCGGCGGGGCTTGGTGCCCGAGAGCATCGGCAGGCGCGCGTAGCCCACCGGCTGCATGAAGCGCGGCAAGGCCGCGGCGGCGCGGGCTCGCAGCGCAGCGACGATGACGTCGTCATCTCGACACCGCGCATCATCGAAGAAGGCGAAGGGCCGCTGGCCGAAGCGGACGTCATCGACGGGCACGACGAAGACGCTGACGTCGGCGTCGGCGAGGGCGGCGGCGACGGCCTCGGGCTGGATGTTCTCGCCGCCGGAGATGAAGCGGAAGTCCTTGCGGCCGACGATCACGAGGCCCTCGCCGCCGGCGCCGTCGTCGACGAAGGCGCCAAGGTCGCCGGTGGCGTAGCCGCCGTCGTCGTCGAAGGGCTGCGTGACGTCGTCGGCGTCGACGAAGGCCGTGAAGCGGCCGGCCCCGCCGACGATGAGCTCGCCGTCGGCCGCGACGCGCAAGCGACGACCGGGCAGCGGTGCGCCGCACGTCGACGGCTGCCCCGCCGGTGACGTGCACACCTGGCTGCCCATCTCGGTGAGGCCCCATGTCTGGCGCACCGGCAGGCCAGCGGCGAGGGCCGCGTCGAACAGCGACCGCGGCGTCGGTCCCCCGCCGACGAGGATGGTGTGGGCGCGGGCGAGGACGGCGCAGGCGGCCGACGACGACAGCAGCGTGCGCAGCTGGGCCGCGACGACGGAGACGTGGCTCGGCGCGAGGGCGACGACGGCCTCGACGAGGGACTGGCCCGGCGAGGGCAGCGCGATGGCGCCGCCGCGGTGCAGGGCGCGGGCGATCAGGGCGAGGCCGCCGACGTGGCAGATGGGCAGCGACAGGAGCCAGCGATCGCCCGGCCCAAAGGGCATGCGCGCGCAGGCCCCGGCCGCGCCGGCGCGATGGGCCGACCACGCGTGCAACACCGCCCGGGGCGCGCCGCTGCTGCCGGACGTGAAGACGATGGTGCCGGCGTCGTCGCCCAGGAGGGCCCGCTGCGTCGACGACAGCGGCCGCCCGGCGCCCGCGCGGGAGAACGCGGCGTCGCGCATCGACGCCGGCCAGCGGGGATGGGCAAGGACCGGCGTGGCCCCGTGATGCAGGGCCGCGAACACCGCGAGTACGGCGTCTTCGCCGGTGTCGCCGACGAGAGGCTGCCGGGCCGACGCCGATGACGACGACGACGACGCGACGAGGCCCATGAGGTCGCGCCAGCGACGGCTGCCCTGCCCCGTGATCAGGGCCGGCGCGTCGCGATCGACGACGTCGGCAAAGAGGTCGATGCTCACCAGACCGTCTCCCACGACAGCTCCGGGAACGACGACGTCGACAGCGGCGCACCGATGCCGACCGCGTCGCCGTCGCGCAGCAGGATCGGGCCGGCGCTGCTCACGAGGTCGGGCGCAAGGAGGTCGTCGGTGCCGAGGCCATGCACCGAGCCCCACAGGCCACGCTGGGCCCCGAGGCGCACGAGGCCCCGTCGACCGACGGCGCTGTCGTAGGCGCTCGAGAACACGATCGTGACGCCGCTGCCCGGCGCCGAGGCCAGCAGTCGCGCCACGCGGGAGGGCCCGAGGATCGTGGGCTTCACCACCCAGACCTGCGCGCGCGGCAGGGCCCGCAGCGCCTCGTGGAGTTCGTCGGCCGTGGCGCCGACGGGCAGCGCTCCGAGGGCCTCGTCGAGGGACTCGTCGAGGGCCAGGGGCACGTCGACGGCGCCGAGAAGCTCCGGCCGCGTGGGCTCCTCGAAGAACTCGAGGGCGTCGCCGGCGGCGGCGGCGAGGTCGTGGCTCGCGTCGACGTCGAGGCGGCGGTTGCCATCGAGGCGGATCCGCAGCCCGCGGGCCTCGAGCCGACGCAGCCGCGCGCACTCAACGTCGAGCGCGGCCCGCCCGACCTTCACCTTGACGACGCCGGAGACGTGGCGGTCCTCGTGGGGATCGTCGGAGAGCAGACGCGCCGTGCGCAGCGCCGACGGGGCCACCCCGAGCAGGTCGAGGGCGGCGGCCTGCAGCGCGAAGCCGAGGGACGGCAGCGGCATCGCGAGGTGGGCGAGGTCGGCGATGGTGACGGGGGCGCGGGCGGCGAGGCCGCGGGCGGCGATCACGACGTCGTCGAGGGACTCATGCGAGAGGCCCGGCAGGGGGGCGGCGTCGCCGACACCCTCACGCCCCTCGGCGCCGAGGGCCACGAGCAGGCCCTCCCGCGTCGTCTGCGGCGGGGCGTGGCCGACGACGATCGGGACCCGCAGCGGCCGCGACCAGCGCGCCACCTGCAGCCGCAGGGGCGACGTCGGCGTCGGCGTATGGCCCGGGCTCATCGCGACAGCACCATCGCCAGCGCCGTCAGTGTCGTCGTCAGGAGCAGCAGCTTCGCGGTCTGGCCGAGCAGCGGGTTGAGGGCGGCGCCGTCAAGGGTCCAGACCTTCTGGATGAGCGAGAGCGACATCGGCATGCCGAGCACGCCAACGACGGCGAGCGGCGCCCGGGTGAGCGCGACGCCGACGGTGAGCAGGAGCCCGACAAAGACGGCGAGGGCGTACTCGACGCGGGCCACCTTCGGACCGAAGCGCACGGCGAGCGTCCGCTTGTGGGCGACGACGTCGGTGTGGCGGTCGCGCAGGTTGTTGACGACGAGGATCGCCACGCTGAGCAGCCCCGGCCCGACACCGGCAAGCGCCACGATGGGGTCGAAGACGAGGGACTGCACGTAGTGCGTGCCGGCGACGGCCACCGGCCCGAAGAACACGAGGACGAAGACGTCGCCGAGGCCCAGGTAGCCGAGCGGCTTCGGTCCGCCCGTGTAGAGCACACCGCAAACGACGGAGGCGACGCCGATGGCGATGACGGGCCAGCCGGCACGCCAGACGAGGCCGAGGCCGAAGAGCACGGCGACGGCGAAGGCGATGATGAAGGCGGCCTTCATCGTCGACGGCTTCACGAGACCGGCCTGGGTCGCGCGGCGGGGACCGATGCGGGCCTCGGTGTCGGCGCCCTTCTTCGCGTCGAAGTAGTCGTTGGCGTAGTTGGTGCCGATCTGGATCGCGAGGGCCCCGAGCGCGGCCAACAAGAACGCGCCGAGATGGAAGGTGCCGTCGACGACGGCGAATGCGGTGCCGTAGAGGACCGGGGCGAGGCCCGCCGGCAGCGTCCGCGGCCGCGCCGCCTCGACGAGGACCCGCGGCAACGACGTGGCCGGGACGGAGGTGGCGGTCGCGCTGCTGCTCATGTGCACTCCCCGACGAGCTCCGCAAGGCTCGCGCCCACCGTCGAGGGTGCCTCCAGCAGGAGGGCGTGAGAAGCCCCCTCGACGATCACGTGCCGCGCCTGCGGCAGGGCCGCCACCAGGCGCTCCCCGACGGCGACGTAGTCCCGATCCAGCGCGCCGTTTTCGACGATCACGGGCACATCGAGCGTCGGCAGCGCCGACCACAGCGACGGCATCCGCCCCACCGACAGGCCCCGCATGAGGAAGGCGAGCCGCTGTGGGGCCACGCGCGCGCGCGCCGTGCGCTCGGCGAGCAGCGCCGCCCGGCGGGGATGATCCCGCAGCCCGGCGAAGAGCGGCAGGGTCCAGAAGGCCTCGAGGAAGCCCTGCGGGTCCCGCGCCTGCCACGCCGAGCGCTCGTCATCGACGACGACGCGGGCGGCGCGGGCGGCGGCGTCGTCGAGGCCGGCCGTGCCCGCCACGAGCAGGAGGCCGGCGAGACGCGGGCGCACCGACGGATGCAGCGCGAGCCCCAGTGTGAGCCGGGCCCCGAGGGAGTACCCCGCCAGCAGCAGCGGCCCCGACGGCAACGCGGCCGCGATCGTGCCGACGACATGGTTCCACATATCGTTCACTTCGATTGATTCGGTGGTGACCGAAATGTCGACCAGATCAAGCCGCACCGTATCGGCGAGGCCGGCGGCGGCGACGGCGTCGTCCCAGTCCGAGGGCGCGCCCCAGGCGCCGTGGGCGAGGACGACGCGGGTCATGGCGCGAGGGCCCGGGCGCAGGCACTCTCGACGGCGCGGTCGAGCTCGCGGTGGCGGGTGACGTTGTCGGCGCGGCGGGTGCGCACCTCGAGCAGCTCGGGCCCGGTGATCGGGGCGGTGAGGCGGGCGCGCAGGGTGTCGAGCCCGTCGACCTCGACGCCGTCGACACCGAGGGCGCGCGCGACGGGGGCGAGGGCGTGGGCGTGCGGGGTCCCCCAGAAGCGCTCGTGGGTGGCGGCGTCGACGGCGCCCTCGACGGGGAGGAACGAGAAGATGCCGCCGCCGGCGTTGTTGACGACGACGACGCGGAGGGGGGCCCGCGCCTGGCCGATGGCCGCGATGCCGGACAGATCGTGGAGGGCGGCCAGATCACCAAGCAGCACGAGGCCGGGCCGCCCCGACGCGAGGCAGGCCCCCAGCGCGGTGGCGAGGTTGCCGTCGATGCCGGCCACGCCGCGGTTGACGAGGAGTTCGACGTCGACGGGCAGCGGGGCGCCGAAGCGGTCGACGTCGCGGATCGGCATGGAGTTGCCGATGAAGAGCAGCGAGCCCGGCGCGGCGGCCTGCGAGACGATGCGGGCGACCGCCGGCTCGTCGAGCTGCCCGTCGACGACACCGCGCGTGGCGGCGACGGCGTCGGCCACCCGCGCAACGCGCTCTACCAGGGCCGCGTCGGGTCGCGGCCAGCTGGCGTCGGGCCCGGCGAGCCCGGCGAGGGCGGCGGCGTCGACGACGTGGACGTCGTCCATCAGCGCGAAGGGATCGCGACGCACGTCGGCGCCCGCCAGCTGCACGACGCGGGTGCCGCGGCGACGGAGCCCACCGATCCACGTCGCGGTGGCGTCCTCGGTCATGAGGCCGCCCAGCCACAGCACGCCCGCAGGCGCCAGCGCCTCGCGCACCGCTGCGCTGCGCAGGGCCACGGTCGGCAGGCGGGGGACGTCGGCGGGGACGACGACGCCGCTGGCGACGTCGACGATCGCCGGCCAGCCGAGCCGCGCCAACAGCCGGGCCGCGGGCCCCCGCAGCGGCCGCGGCAGGGCCCCGACGACGACGACGCCAGCCGGGAGTTCTGGCGGCGAGAGCGACGACGACGACGACGACGATGACGCCCGAGACGACGACGACGACGACGGTGTGGCGCGCCAGCCGGCCGGCGGCTCGAGGGGCTTGTCGAAGCGGACGTTGACGTGGACGGGGCCGGCGCCGACGCCGTCGAGGTGGGCGAGGGCGCCGTCGAGGGCGGCGGCGACGTCCGTCGTCGTGGTGCCGTCGGGAGCGGCCAGATCGACGACGGCGCGGACCGCGCCGGCGAGCAGGGGCGCCTGCGGCAGGGACTGGCTGGCGCCGTGCAGGACGTCGGCGTCGGAGCGATCGGCGGTGAGGCAGACGAGGGGCACGCCGTCGCGGGCGGCCTCGGCGCAGGCCGGCAGCAGGTTCGCCACCGCCGTCCCCGACGTCGTCAGCACCGCCGCGAGGCGACCGACGCGGCCTGCCCCGAGCGCGGCGAAGCCGGCCACCCGCTCGTCGATAAGCACCTCGGTGCGCACGCCCCGACGGGCGAGGGCGAGCACGAGGGGCGTGGAGCGCGAGCCGGGGCAGACGAAGCAGACGTCGAGGCCGTGGCGGACCAGCGCGTCGACGACGTCGTCGGCGCGACGGGCGTTGTCGGCGGCGCGCGCCTCAGCCGCCATGTCCGCTCCCGTCGACGACGGCGGCCAGCGCGGCGCGCATCGTCGCCTCCTTGCGCTCGAGCTCCTGCCACTCGCGGGCCGGATCGCTGCCGGCGACGAGGCCCGAGCCGACGTAGAGGTCGACGTTGGCGCCTTCGCCGTCGACGACGACGTGGGCACAGCGCAGCGCGACGCGCAGATCCTCGCCGGCGGCGTCGACGACGCCGATCCCACCCGCGTAGAGGCCGCGATCGAAGCCCTCGAGGGTGGCGATGGCGGCCACGGCGGCGTCACGGGGCGTGCCGGCCACGGCCGGCGTCGGGTGCAGGCGCAAAAAGACCGGCGCGTCGTCGACGAGTTCGGCGCTCACCGGCGTATGCAGGTGCTGCAGCTGCCGCAGCCGCCGGATGCCCGGGCGCGTCGGCGCGTCGATCCGGGTCGCCACCGGCCGCAGCGTGTCCTCGATGAAGCAGCGCACCGCCTCGTGCTCGCGGCGCTCCTTGTCGTCCTCGAGCAGGCCGGCGTCGTCGAGGGGCGCGGTGCCGGCGAGGACGTCGACCTCGAGGCGGCGGCCGCGACGACGACACAGGCGCTCGGGCGTGACGCCGACGAAGGCGTCACCGCCGAGATCGAGCAGGAAGCGGACCTCCTCCGGCGACGACGACGACGTCGCCCCCCACAGCGCGAGGGGCAGGTCACCGGGTGCGCCACGGAGGCGCAAGTGACGTCGACGGGCCAGCACGACCTTCTGCAGCCGGCCGGCGGCGATCCCGTCGAGGGCGGCGTGGACGGCCTGGCGGTGCCCGACCTCGTCGGGCCAGGTCGCGCCGCCGGCGGCGTCGAGCGTCAGCGCCGGCCGCGACGACGACGCCGTGGCGCCACGCCACCGCTCGAGGATCGTGCGGGCGTCGCGACGGGCAGCGGCGGCGTCGACACCGAGGTCGACCCCCAGCAGGCCGGCGCCGTCGCGGTGATGCAGCCAGACCCGCGGGGCCACCGCGACCCGGGCCCGGTGCCGCGCCCACGACGACGACGGCGGCGTTACCGGCGTGAAGGGCAACGTGACGACGAGCCGACGCCCGGCAGCGGCGGCGACGGTGGGAGCGATGGCCTCGGGGTCGCGCAGGCTGAGCGCCGCGCCGACACCGCAGAAGACGACGCCGTCACCGACGAAGGCGGACCGGCCGTCGCCCGACGCCGTCCGGGCGAGGAGCGCGTCGACGAGGGCGGCGACGTCGGCCGTTGTCAGATCGCGCGGCAGCGACGCCGTGAGGATCGGCCCGCGATCGAGGGCGAGGCCGGCGAGCAGCTCGCCGATCGCTGCGTCGAGGACCTCGCCGTCAGGCGGCACGCCCGGCCCCCGACATCGCCGCGGCGGCCGCCATCGACGACGGCGCCCGACGCCCACGGTAGAGGTGCACCGAGCCGAGCGTGAGGGGCTCGAAGGCGGCGTCGACGAAGCCGGCCTCGCGCATCAGCGCCACGAAGGCCTCGCCATGCGGGAAGGTCGCGATGGTGTCGTCGAGGTAGCGGTAGGCGCTGGTGTCGCCGGCGATCAGCCCGCCGATCACGGGCAGCACATGCCGGCGGTAGACCCGATAGGCCGGCGCGAACAGCGGCGTCGTCGGCTCGGCGAACTCCAGCACGAGGAGCACGCCGCTGGGCGCGAGGGCGTCGTGCATGGCCCGCAGCCCCTGCAGGGTGTCGGGCACATTGCGGATGCCGAAGCTGATCGTGACGACGTCGAAGTCCTGCTGCCCCTCGAGCACGCGGGCGTCACCGAGCGACAGCTGCACCTGACCGGCGAGCCCGGCCTTCTCCACCTTGGCCGCGCCGTGCGACAGCATGCCGGCGCTGACGTCGACGCCGACGACCTCACCGACGCGACGGTCCTGCGCCAGCGCGATGGCGAGGTCGGCGGTGCCGGTGGCGACGTCGAGGATGCGGAGCTTGCGGCCGTCGCGGCCGCTCCCGGGCAGGTGGCCCTTGAGGCGGGCGCGCCAGCCGACGTCGAGGCCCATCGACAACACGCGGTTCGCGACGTCGTAGCGGTGGGCGATGCCGTCGAACATGGCGGCGACGTGGGCGCGGGAGGGTCCGGGCGGGGCGGTCATGCGGCCACCGGGTTCGAGGAGACAGACGATGCCGGGCGGCCAAGGCTGCGGCCGACGGCGGCGGCGACCGGGGCGAGCGTGTCGAGGAGCGCCGTGAACTCGTCGAGGAGGAGGGCCTGGTCGCCGTCGCTGCGGGCCTGGGCCGGGTCGTCGTGGACCTCGACCATCAGGCCGTCGGCGCCGGCAGCGATGCCGGCAAGGGCCAGCGGGGTGACGAGGTCGCTGACGCCGGCGGCGTGGGACGGATCGACGATCACCGGCAGGCGCGTGCGCTGCTTGAGCCAGGCGACGGCGCCGACGTCGAGGGTGAAGCGGGTGCCCGGCTCGAGGGTGCGGATGCCGCGCTCGCAGAGGACGACGGCCTCGTTGCCGCGCGACAGCAGGTACTCGGCGCTGTGCAGCAGCTCGGCGGCGGTGTTGCCGAAGCCGCGCTTGAGCAGGACGGGCTTGCCGCGCTCGGCGACGGCACACAGCAGGGCGCTGTTCTGCATGTTGCGGGCGCCGATCTGCAGCATGTCGGCGACGGCGGCGACGGCCTCGACCTGGCGCGTGTCGAGGACCTCGGTGACGACGGGGACGCCGGGGTGCCGGGCCTTCCACGCCGCCAGCAGGGCGAGGCCATCGTGGCCCAGGCCCTGGAAGCTGTAGGGCGAGGTCCGCGGCTTGAAGGCGCCGCCCCGCAGGGCGTGGGCGCCGGCGCGGACGACGTCGCTGCCGACAAGCTCGAGCTGGGCCGCGCCCTCCACGGCGCAGGGGCCGGCGATCACGGCGATGCCGCGGCCGCCAAAGACGACGCCGCCGACGTCGACCGGCGACGACGGCGCGAGCAGCCGGGAGGCCAGCGGCCAGGCGGGCGCGTGGCGGTGGACGGCGAGCACGCCGGGGAGGTGGCGCGCCAGCGAGGCCGCCTCGGCGTCGTCGGCGCCAAAGAGGACCCCGGGCGCGATGGGCCGCAGCTCGACCGAGGACGCCCGCAGGGCCTCCTGCACCGCGGCCGTGGCGGCTGCTTCGGTGGTGACAACCATGGAGCCCATCGAGACCTCCGGCCGACCAGCGGTCGAGCCATCCGAGCAGTTCATGACTTCTTGAACCCACCTAGCAACGGCCAGGGGGAACGTCCAGCGGACCGACGCGAGAAGGGGTCATCTGGCGGCCGATGGCCCGTCGGGGCCGGGGGGCGGATCGACGTAGCGGGTGGCGCGGCCGGCGCGGACGAAGCCGACAAGGGGCAGGCCCGTCCGGGTCGCCAGATCCACCGCCAGCGAGGTGGCGCCGCCGACGGCGACGATGCCGCCGAGGCCGGCGACGACGGCCTTCTGCACGATCTCGAAGGCCACCCGCCCCGACACCACGAGGGTCAGGCCGCCCGGATCGCGGCCCCGCCGCAGGGCATGGCCGATCACCTTGTCGACCGCGTTGTGGCGGCCGACGTCTTCGCGGGCGACGACGACGGCGTCGGCGTCGTCCACCAGCATGGCCGCATGGACGGCGCCGGTGGCCGCAAACAGCGGCTGGTGCGCCGTCAGCAGCGCGGTGAGGGCGACGAGATCCGCGTCGTCGCGGGGGCGCATGGGCCGGGCCGGCCGTCGGCGTGGCAGGGCGCAGACGGCGTCGATGGTGGCCTTGCCGCACACGCCGCACGACGACGACGAGAAGGTGTGGCGGCGGAGGCGTTCCCAATCGACGGCGACGCCCTCGCGCAGGCGCACCTGGACGACGTTGCCCTCGGCGTCGGGGCTCGGCACCGTGTCGCAGTGGGCGATGCGCTCGACGTCGGCGGCGCCGTCGATCACCCCCTCGCCGACGAGGAAGCCGACGGCGAGGTCGAGGTCGTCGTCGTCGTCGACGCGGCTGCGCAGCACGACGGCCACCGGCCGCAGGGGCTCGCCGCGGGCGGCGACCTGGATCTCAAGCGGCGCCTCGTCGGCGACGAGATCCGAGCGCCCGGCCCCGCCGAGGGGGGCGAGGGGGCGCTGGCAGGCGCCGGCCACGGGCTCGTTCCGGATGCTCACGGATCCGTTATTGCATCCATACGCATGAATGCATAGAGTGGCCGTGTGCTGGCTCCCCACGGTGATCGCGCGGACCTCTTCCGGCTGCTGGGCGACGAAGCCCGGCTGCAGGTCCTCGCGCTCTGCGCGGAGGAGCCGCTGACGGTCTCGGAGCTCGCCGAGCTGCTGCACGACAGCCAGCCCCAGCTCACGCGCAAGACCCAGCCGCTGCGCCAGGCCGGCCTGCTGACGGCCCGCAAGGACGGCACCCGCACCTACCTGTCGACGGTCGTCGGGCGGGATCCGGTGATCGCCGCCGCGCTCGAGGAGGGCCGGCGGCTCTGCCGCAAGGACAAGAGCCTTGCGCGTCTGCCCCGTGTGTTGCTCGACCGCGAGGAGCGCTCGCGCCACTTCTTCGATCAGGCCCCGGCGACGCCGACGACGCTGCCGACGACGGGGCCCCTCGCGTTCCTGCCGATGATCCGGCCGCTGCTGGGCCCCCGCGCCGAGGGGTTGTGCGTCGACGTCGGCGCCGGTGATGGCGCCCTGCTGCCGGTTCTGTCGCCGCTGTTTTCGCGCGTCTTCGCCGTCGACCGCAGCCCGGCCCGCCTCGCCGCCTGCGCCCGCGTCGTCGCCGACCACGCCCTCGCCAACGTCCGCCTCCTCGAGGGCGACGCCGCCGATCCGACGGTCTACGAGAGCGTGTTCCTGCAGGGCGGCGCCAGCGTCGTCGTCGTCGCCCGCACCCTGCACCACGTCGCGCGCCCCGCCGACCTCATCGCCGCCTGCGCCCGCCTGCTCAAGGACGATGGCGTGCTCCTCATCGTCGACTACCTGCCACACGACGACGAGTCGCTGCGCGAGCAGGGCGACGTGTGGCTCGGCTTCGCGCCCGCCGTGCTCGGGCGCCACGTCGAAGACGCCGGCCTCACCGTCGCCGCCAGCGGCCCGATGCCTGCAGCCCCCGGCCTCGCCGATTCCCACCTCGACTGGCAGTGGACCGCGGTGACGCGGCCCGGCCTGCCCGACCCCCTCGCTCGTGGCCCCCGCACGACGACCACCACCCCGATGCACTGACGTCGTCGAGTGACGCCATCAGCCACCGGTCATGAAGGAGACAACGATGGACATCCGCACCGAGTTCCCCGCCTACAAGGTCCAGGACATGAGCCTCGCCGAGCTGGGCCGCAAGAAGATCCTCATGGCCGAGAAGGAGATGCCCGGTCTCATGGCGCTCCGTGAGGAGTTCAAGGCCAGCCAGCCCCTCAAGGGCGCCCGCATCGCCGGCTGCCTCCACATGACGATCGAGACCGCCGTCCTCATCGAGACCCTCGTCGCCCTCGGCGCCGAGGTCACCTGGACCTCCTGCAACATCTTCTCGACGCAGGACGAGGCCGCCGCCGCCATCGCCAGGGCCGGCGTGCCGGTCTTTGCGTGGAAGGGCGAGACGCTGCCGGAGTACTGGCACAACATCGAGCTGCAGCTCGGCGCGTTCAAGAATGGCGCCCTGCCGAACCTCATCCTCGACGACGGCGGCGACCTCACGCTGCTCGTCCACAAGGGCGCGGAGTTCGAGGGTGCCGGCGCTGCCCCCTCGCCCTCGACGGCGACCAACGAGGAGTACAAGGTCATCCTCACGCTCCTGAACGACAGCCTCGGCAAGAGCAAGGATCGCTTCACGAAGATGGCCGCCGAGATCAAGGGCGTCTCCGAGGAGACGACGACGGGCGTGCACCGCCTCTATGAGATGGCGAAGGAGGGCAAGCTGCTCTTCCCGTGCATCAACGTGAACGACTCGGTGACGAAGTCGAAGTTCGACAACCTCTACGGCTGCCGTGAGTCGCTCTTCGACGGCATCAAGCGCGCCACCGACATCATGGTCGCTGGCAAGGTGCTCGTCGTCGCCGGCTACGGCGACGTCGGCAAGGGCTGCGCCCACGCCGGTCGCGGCCTCGGCGCCCGCGTGATGGTCACCGAGATCGACCCGATCTGCGCCCTGCAGGCCGCGATGGAAGGCTACGAGGTCGTCACCCTCGACGACGTCGCCCACATGGCCGACATCGTCGTCACCGCCACCGGCTGCACCGACGTCGTCACCGGCGAGCACATGAAGCGCATGAAGGACGGCGCCATCCTGTGCAACATCGGCCACTTCGACAGCGAGATCCAGGTCTCGTGGCTCGAGAAGAACCCGGAGATCAAGGAAGAGAACGTGAAGCCCCAGGTGGATCACTTCATCTTCCCCGACGGCAAGCGCATCACGCTGCTCGCCCGTGGCCGTCTCGTGAACCTCGGTTGCGCGACGGGTCACCCCTCGTTCGTGATGTCGAACTCCTTCACCAACCAGGTGATGGCGCAGATGGCGCTCTGGGCGAACGCCCAGCACGGCAAGGACGAGATGACCGGCATGAGCTTCGGCAAGGGCACCGTCTCGGTGCTGCCGAAGAAGCTCGACGAGAAGGTCGCCCGTCTCCACCTCGGCAAGGTCGGCGCGAAGCTCACCGTCCTGTCGAAGGATCAGGCGACGTACATGGGCGTCCCGGTCAACGGCCCCTACAAGCCCGACCACTACCGGTATTGAGACCTCACCCCTCCCTGATGGAGAGGGGAATCGAGAAGAGCCACGTCGACGACGTGGCTCTTTTCTCTTCAGCGCGCTGCTGCGGCCGCAATGATGCGTGCGCCTTCATCGACGCTGACGGCGGTGAGGCCGAAGCGGGCGCGGGCGGCGCTGTCGTCGACGAGGTAGGGCCGGTCCCACTGGTAGAGCATCTCGCGCAGCTCCTTGAGGATGGGCACGAAGAGCCCCAGGGCGCCCATGAGCCAACGGGGCATGACGCGGACGCCGGGGTTCTTGACGCCGGCGGCGCCGGCGATGGCGGCGACGAGGTCGCGGTTGGAGACGTGCACGACAGGCGGGTGCCAGGCGCGGCCCCACACCGCCGGGTCGTCGCTCTGGGCGATGGCGATCATGGTGGCGGCGACGTCGTCGACCCAGGCCCGGGCATGGCTCGCGTCGGGATCGCCAAAGACCATGAGGGGCTTGCCGTGCAGCAGGCCGTGGACCGCCTTGTCGTCGATGAGGGCGCTCGAGAGGCCCGGCCCCCAGAAGTCCGGCGGGCGCACGCTCGCCACCCGTTGGCGGCCCGCGCGGGCCGCGAGCTCCTGGGCCATGCGGGCCCGCACGGCGCCCTTGGCGCTGGTGGCCGAGAAGGGCTGGTCCTCGCGCAGCGGCGTCGTCGACGGACCGTGCATGTAGAGGTTCTCGAGCACGACGAGGCGGGCCCCGGCGCGGGCGGCGGCGTCGGCCACGCGGGCCTGCATGAGCGGCAGGGTGCGCGCCCAGAGGGCCGCCGAGTAGCCGGTGTTGACGGCGAGAAACACGGTGTGGGCGCCGGCAACGACGTCGTCGAGGTCGTCGACGCTGATGTCCTTCGCGACATGACCGGCCCCGGCCGGCAGGGGCACCGCCGTCCGCGAGACCACCGTGACCGGACCATGGGCGGCGAGCCCCCGCGCCAGTGCCGACCCGATCTGCCCTGCCCCGACGACCACGAACCGTGCCTGCTGTGCGCTCATGGAGCACCTCCTCGATGACCGTGACCGTAGGCCCACCCCACCCATGCGTCCAATGCAACCATGTCATTCAATCCATGCGCGCGATGCATGCAGACGCAGGGATGCGTGTGGGGTATGAATCGGCATGTCCACCGCGTTGCCCGACCTCTCCCTGCTGCCGTCCCTCGTCGCCCTCCTCGAGACCGGGAGCGTGTCGCTGGCGGCGAGCCGGCTCGGTGTCACCCAGCCGGCGATGAGCCGCACACTCGCCCGCCTCCGCGAGGCCGTGGGCGACGAGCTCCTCGTGAAGGCGGGGCGCGGCCTGGAACGGACGGTGCGGGGCACGGCCCTCCTCGACCCGGCGCGCGACGCGCTGGCGCGGGCGACGCAGGTGCTCTCGGCACCTCTGCCCTTCGAGCCGGCCACAGCGCGGGGCCGGGTGACGGTGGCGATGACGGAGGAGATGCAGGCCATGACCGGTGGGCGGCTGCTGCGTCGGCTGCGGGCGCGGGCCCCCGGTCTCGACGTCCGGCTGCGCGCGGTCGGCGACGCCACCGTCGACGAGGGCCGCCGCGGCGTCGTCGACGTCGCCGTCAGCCCCATCCTGCCGGTGGGCATGCCCGATCTCTCGGACTTCGTCGTCCGCCCCCTCTATGAGCGCCGCTTCCAGACGGTCACGCGGCGACGACGACGGCTCGGCCTCGACGCCTTCTGCCGCGCTGACCACCTCCTCGTGGCCCCGGGCGGACGCGAGGGCGGCTACGTCGACGACAGCCTCGCCCGGCTCGGGCGCTCGCGTCGCGTGGCGGTGACGGTGCTGTCGTTCTCGTCGGCCCTCGCCCTGCTCGCCGCCGACGACGACCTCGTCAGCACCCTGCCCGACGACGTGGTGAGGGTCCTTGGCGCCGGGCTGCGGCGCAAGCTCCACGTCCAGCGCTGCCCGGTGGAGATGCCGGTCCTGCCGGTGGGCCTCATCTGGCACGCCACCCGCTCGCGCGATCCCCAGCTGCGCTTCGTCATCGACGTCGTCGGCGGCGCCGTCGCCGATGCCCTCGGCGTCGCGCCCCCGGCCCGCATCCGGACCTGAGAGCTGCTGCAGAGTCATCGCCTTCGGCGCTGAATCTGGTGGATGGATGCCCCACCCGAAGGGTGGGGACCCGGCGTTGCGATGGTGCGGCAGCCTCGAGCCCGTGTGCGGCATCGCACCTTGACGATGCCGGCGTCGGCGCCCGATACGGCAGCATGAGTCTCATCCCCGCTGCCGTCGACGCCGCCGTCGTTGCCCGCTCCCCGAACCGCTGCGAGCTGTGCGGCGCCAGCGACGACCTCGAGGTCTACGCCGTGCATCCGATCGGCGCCCTCGTCGAGGATCGCTGCGCCCGCCTGTGCGGGGCCTGCCGCGCCGACATCGAGAGCAGCGGCGACGTCGACGCGGCCCGCCTCGACGGCCTCAAGGACGCCGCCTGGAGCACCGTGCCGGCCGTGCAGGTCCTCGTGCTGCGGCTCCTGCCGCGGGTGGGCACGAGCTGGGCCGACGACCTGCTCGGTCAGATCTACGTCGACGACGAAGTCCGCGCCTGGGCCGAGGCCGGCGTGCCCGAGAGCAGCGGCGACGACGACGGCGATGACCTCACCGTCGACAGCCTCGGCCACGAGCTCAAGGACGGGGATGACGTCACCCTGATCCAGGACCTCGACGTGAAGGGCGGCGGCTTCACCGCCAAGCGCGGCACCCTCGTGAAGGGCATCAAGCTCACCGGCGATCCGGCCTACGTCGAGGGCAAGATCAACAAGAGCGTCATCGTCCTGAAGACGAAGTTCCTGAAGAAGGCCTGACCGGCACAGCCCCTCAGGCCGGGGCCGCCGACGACGACGACGACGACGACGACGACGACGACGACGACGACGACGCCACGGGCGTCGGCACGGTGCCGGCGAACTCGGCGAGGCGGGCGTCGGCGTCGGCGCCAAACAACAGGCCGCACAGCTCGCGCAGCTCGGGCATCGCCAGCAGGCGCGCGCGGCCAACGGTGAGCAGCAGCTTCGTGCGACGACGGAGGTAGTCCTCGAGCGTCGTCACCATCTCGCGCTGGCCGGCGAGGCGGATCTCGCAGCGCAGGTCGGCGCCGCCCGGCAGCACCGGCTCCTTCTCCTTCGGGTCGGCAGCGATGGCGTCGAGGAGGGTGAGCGCGTCCTTGCCATAACGGCGCCACAGGCGGGCGGCGATCGGCTCGTTGCCGTCGGCGACGCTGACGTCGACAGGGCCGAGGCCGAGCTGCAGGGCGCGGGCGGCGAAGCGGGCCTTGTCGTCGTCGGCCTCGCCGTACCAGCGGGCCTTCGGCGCCTTCAGCGCAATGCCCAATCGGAGCAGCTCGGCCGTGATCTCCTCGCCGATGTTGACGCAGTCGGTGAGCTTGCCGCCGTAGATGGAGACGTGCTTGCGCGCGGCGTCGACGTCGATGACGTGCTTGCGCGAGAGCTGGAACCAGTCCTTGTTCTGGCCGTTGCCGCTGGCGCTCACGACGAGGGGCCGCACACCGCAGCGCTCGCTGACCACGTCGGCGATGGTGAGGGGCTTTGGCAGCAGCAGGCGCTTGTTGATGTTGTCGAGGACGAACTGCCGGTCCTCGTCGGTGACGGCGGCGTCGGGCGAGGGCATGCGCGTGTCGGTGGTGCCGACGCAGGTCCGATCGCCCATCGGGATCACGAAGAACAGGCGGCCGTCGTCGGCGAAGAACGTGAGCACGCGGTGGCTCTTCGTGATGCGCGGGACGATGAGGTGGATGCCCTTGCTGAAGACATGCCGGTGCTTCGTCACCGTCGACGTCAGCGCGTTGTGGTCGTCGACCCAGGGGCCGGCGGCATTGACGATGGCGCGGGCCTTCACGCTGAAGGTGCGGCCGGTGCGGACGTCGCGCAGCGAGACCGTCCACTGACCGTCGCTGTAGGTGGCGCCGGTGCTCTCGACGTAGTTGGCCGCCGTCGCGCCAGCCGCGATGGCGGTGCGGATGAACGTCCACACGAAGCGCGCATCGAGATCGGGCAGCATCGCGTCGGAGTACTCGAAGCCGCCGTCGACACGCTTGACGTCGACAACGGGCTCGTCCTTCTGGATGTCGCCGATGCTCAGCAGGCGCGGCGCCCTCGTGAAGAAGTTGCCGATGAACCAGTAGAAGAGGCTGCCGAGCCAGAGCTTCCACAGGCCGTGGCGGAAGCCCTTCTCGTGGGCGACGAAGAAGCGGATCTCCTGCACCTGCGACGGCAGCGCCGCCAGCAGATGGTTGCGCGACACGCAGAGCTTGCGCACGAGGCCGAACTCGTAGGTCTCGAGGTACTTGATGCCGCCCCAGGCGAGGTTGCTCGACGACTGGCTGGTCTCGCCGCCGAAGTCGCCGCGGTCGACGATGGCGACCTTCGCGCCGCGCGCCGCCGCCGCCGCCGCCGCCACCGCGCCATTGATGCCGCCGCCGACGACAACGACATCGAAGACGCTTCCATCACCCAGGCGCTGCAGGCTCTCGTCACGCACGGTCATGGCGGTGGCGTAGCACAGTGCGTCATCGGCGGCAGGTCCGTCGCAGGACCCGCGGAAACGCGACGCGGCGCCCGGGGGCGCCGCGTCGGCGTCTGCCCACCGGGTGCGGTCAGATGGTGCGGGCCTTCGCCTTGCCGATGGCGTCGTTCACCATCTCGCTGCGGCGGGCCTCGTTGGCCCAGTCCTTCTGCGCCGACGTCGACAGCGACGAGATGGGGTCGAAGTAGCAGAAGTACTGGTCCTTCTTCACGCTCGGCGCCGTGTAGACCGAGATGCCGGTATCGCGGTCGTAGTGCTCGTAGGAGTGCATGTCGCGCTTGCCGCCGCCGCCGGGGGCGTCGACGACGAACATCGGCGTGTTGAAGCCCGCGGTGGTGCCGCGCACGCGCTTCTCGACCTGGATGCCCGTCGCCACCGTCGTGCGGAGGTCTTCGGTGCCCTTCACGAGGTCGTGGATGTAGACGTAGTACGGGTGCACGTTGATCCACCCGAGCTTCTTCACGAGGGTGACCATCGTGTCGGCGTCGTCGTTGACGCCGCGCTGGAACACCGTCTGGTTCCGCACGGTGATGCCCCGCTCCATGAGCACGTCGCAGGCGCGCTTGCTGATCGCCGTCACCTCGTTGGGGTGGTTGAAGTGCGTGTGGATCACGACCTCCTTGTGGAGCTTGCGACCCTTCTCGGTGATCTCGGTGATGGCGTCGGTCCACGCCGTGTCGGTGAGGACCTTCATCGGCTGGATGGCGATGCCCTTCGTCGCGAAGCGGAAGCGACGGATGTGCTTCATCGCGAGGAGCCGCTCACCGATGAAGCGGATCTGGTCGGCCTTCAGGCGGTAGGTGTCGCCGCCGGAGATGACGACGTCCTCCACCTCGGGGCGCTCGGCGAGGTACTGCAGCGCGCGCTCCCAGCGGGTGTCCTCGGCCTTGAGCGAGACCTTCTCGACGATGTCGGTGTCGAGGCCGACGGCGTAGCTGCGGGTGCAGAAGCGGCAGTAGACGGGGCAGGTGTCGAGGACCAGGAACAGGGCCTTGTCGGGGTAGCGGTGCGTGAGGCCCGGCACCGGGGCGTCACCCTGCTCGTGAAGCGAGTCGAGGGTGAGCATCGGGTGGTCGGGCTCGAGCTGGCTCGCCACCGGCAGGAACTGGCGACGGATCGGATCCTTGTAGGGGTTCGTCCAGTCGATGAGGCTCAGCAGGTACGGGCTGATGCGGACGGCCATCGGCGCCTTGTGGAAGCCGGCCTCGACGTCCTTGATGAACTCCGGCGACGCGAGGTCGCGGACGGCGGCGACGAGCTTCTCCACCGTCGTGATGGCGTGCTTCTCCTGCCAGAGATGCCCGAGGAAGGTGGCCTCGTCGACGTCCTTCCAGGCGGGGATCTGCTGCCAGAACGCCCCGTCCTTGAGCTGACGGTGCGTCAGCGTCGTCGGGTCCACCGGCGGCTTCAGATGCACGATGGGCTCGGAGCCACCGCCGATCACGGTGAGGGGAGTCGACGCGGGGCTCGTGTGGGTCTCGTTGGCCATGATGGACCTCGGGGAGAACGCCCACGACGTGATCGGGGCGGATGGGGCAGCAGCGGAGGCAAGGTGTGTGGGCGGCGACGAAGGGGCGGGGCGAGGCGGCAGAGCACCGCCCGCAGCACGACGCGCCAGCGACGGCGCGTCAGCGCCGGGTGACGTCAGGACAGTGGAAGACGACGCCCTTGAACCACATGCAGGCACTGTATCGGCTCGCGCGCGGGTCCTCAAGGCGTTGCCTGCAGAACGACGCGAGCGCCCGATCGGGCGCTCGCGTCGACGTCGGTCGTGGGTTCGACCTCAGGGCGTCACGGGGAAGCCGAGCGTCATCGTGTAGTTGCCCACGGCCCCCGTCGACGCGCTGCGCTCGACGATGAGGTAGTGCTGCACGCGGGTGCTTGTGAACGACAGGGTCGCGTCGCCGTTGTCGTCCGCCGTCGCCGTCGCCCCCGCCACCACGACCGGGAGGCTGTTGAGGTTCGCCGGGCGGGTGCCGAGGGTGACCTTCGCGCCGGGGAGACCGCTGAGCGTGACGACGATGTCCTCGCCGATGGCGGTGAAGATCTCGTAGACGTCGAGGTCGCCGGTGCAGAGGCTCGCGGCCTCGACGATGTCGGGCTCGCCGGACACGGGGGCCTCACGGACGATCGTCGCCGTCGCCGCCGTCTGGTTGCCCAGGCCCGACTCGTTGCCGTCGGCGATGCAGGCCGCCGACACCGCGACGCTGAGGGCGTAGACCTGACCCTCGTGACCGGTGGCCCCCTCGGGGCGCACGATGATGGCGTGCTCGGCCGCCTGCGCGCCGCTCGTCACGCGCTCGAGCGTGATGATGCCGTCGCGGTCGGCGTCGGAGGCGGTCGTGAGGACCGACAGCGTCGAGCCCGACAGACGCGCGAGCTGGAAGTTCAAGATCCCGTCGGCCGTCGCGTAGTCGAGGCGCACGGTGACGGTGCGACCCGCCTCGAGGCTGCCGATACGGTAGATGTCGTTGTCGGTGTTGCCGCAGGTGAGGAAGCAGCCCTGCGCCGTCGCATCGGCCTGACAGGCGGCAAGGTCGCCGACCATCGGCAGCGGCAGCCGCGCGTCGTTGTTCGGACAGGCGGCGACGCCGGTGCCGGGCGTGAAGTCGCCGAGGCAGCGGGCGGTAGCGAAGGCGTTGTCCGACGACGGCTCCGAGACCAGGCAGGCCGCGGCGTCGAAGGTACCGAGCTCGAGGCGCCAGGGCTGGGCCGTGATCGGCGCCCCCGTCGTCGAGCCGAGGCGGATGCGGGCGATGAAGGTCTGCTCGTTCGTGCTCTGCGGCACGTCGAGGACCTCGGCGCCGTTCTGGGCGTTGCTGGCGTTCACGGTCTGCAGCTGGGTGCCGGCCTCGTTGAGCAGGTCGAGGGCGAGGTCGCCTTCGGAGTGCGTGAACGAGAGGCGCAGCGTGCCACCGAGGTTGCCGGGCACCGTGAAGCGCACGTGATCGACGTCCTGGGCGTTGCAGCGGCGGGCCTCGACGGCGCCGCTCACGAGGCCCTCGCCGTCGGTCTCGGTCGTCATCGCGATGGCGGTGCCGATGGCGCCGTCGTTCTCGCCGACGTCGACGCTGCAGGCCTCGGGGCGCGGCACGGCGCGGGCCGTCACGCGGTAGAGCTGGTTCTGCAGGGCGCCCGTCGACGAGAAGAGGAACACCCGGGCGAAGTAGGTCACGCTTCCTTCGGGAGCGGCGACGACCTCGCTGTTGGCAGTGCCCTGACCGCGGGTGACGAGGTCACCGTTGCTCGGACCCTTGAAGATCTCGACGTTGATGTTGCCCTCGGCGTTCTGGAAGCCCTCGACGGTGAACTCGGCGCCGTGGAGTTCCGGCACATCGACCTTGAAGAAGTCGACGTCGGCGGTGCCGCAGCGCGAGAACGTCTGGCCCTCACCGGGGGTGAGCGCGATCGCGGTGCCGAAGGCGTCGTTGGGCTCCTGGCCAGCCTGGGCCTGCGCCGAGCAGTCGGCTTCGGCGGAGGCGTCGTCCTCGCGGATGACGACGGTGTAGGCCCACTCGTCGCGGGCGGTGTTGCCGCCGGAGTTCACGGCGAGGGTGAAGAAGCCGCTCTCGGCGGCGCCGGTGACACCGACGAGCGGCAGCGCGGCGGTGGTGGCGTAGGTGGCGCTCGACTCCACGGCGCCGGCGGTGTCGGTGAGGGTCAGGGCGATACCGTTGAAGGGCGTGCTGCCGGCGGCGATCGTGACGGTGACCGAGTAGCGCTTCTGCGGCTGCACCGGGAACTTGATGAAGTCCTGGTCACCGCGGCACAGGGCGCCGCCGTAGCCGGTGGCGAGGGCGATTTCGGTCGCGGCGCCGGGCGCATTGTTCGGCTCGTCGGTCTCCTCGCACTCGGCAGGCGGCAGGACGCAGGTGAAGTCGGTGCAGACCTCGCGGTTGTCGTCGCAGTCGCGGTCGATCACGCACTCCGGGATCTCGCAGCGGCCGCGGACGCAGGAGAAGGGGTCGACACAGTCGCTGTCGTCCTCGCAGATGCCGATCGTGCTCTCGCACAGGCCGGTGCCCTCGTTGCAGACGGTGTTGGGGCCGCAGTCCTCGGTGGTGATGCACTGCACGCAGCGACCGAGCGAATCGCAGAGCTCGCCGAGGCGGCAGTCGTCGGCGACGGTGGCCTCCTCGCACTCGCGATCGCCGACGGCGATGCACTGGCCGCTCACGCTGTCGCAGACCTGGCCGGTCTCGCAGCAGAGCTCGGGGAACTCCGGACCGCAGAACGTGCAGGCGCCGGCAGCGGGGACGCAGAAGAACTCGGTGCGATCGCAGCGCTCGCCCTCGGGGCAGTTGAAGTCCTGGGTGCAGTCGGTGCGGCCCTCCTGGGTGAAGCAGCGACCACCGGAGCAGAAGGACTGGAAGCCGAGGTCGGCGACGCAGTCACGGTTCTCCTCGCAGGGGATGCACTCGGGGTCCTCGGGCGGGCAGCCGATGCCGACGGCGTTGGGGTCGCGCTCGCAGGTCAGCGTAAGGACGTTGCAGTTCTCGAACGTCTTGCAGCAGTTGGGGTCCCGGCCGTCGCCGATGTTGTCGATGCCGCAGACGGCCTCGATGGCCGGGTCGCAGCTCGCGATCAGGCACTGCCCGGCGACACAGAGCGTGCCGGCGGAGCACTGATCGTTGTTCTCGCAGGTGTTGAGCACCGGCGTGTCGATGATGTCGGCCGGCGGCGGCTCGCAGCCGGCGACGACGATGACGGCGAGCACGGCGGGAAGGACGGCGGCGAGGCGGGAGGTGATGATCATTCGGTGGCCCTGGGTCGGCGGAGGAGCGATGAGAACGATGCGGGGCTCAGCGGCCCGGGCACTCGTCGTCGAAGTCGCCGTCGGTGAAGTCCTCGATGCAGGGACGGGCCGGATCCTCCTCGAGGAAGTGCACCGCGCCGACCTCCCAGAAGTCGCTCGTGAGCACGTCCTGCCACTCGCCGGCGAGACGGCCAAAGACGAAGAGGCGGATGGTCATCGTGAACGGGCTGCCACCGGTGAACGTCGTGGCGCCGAAGCCGTAGGAGCCGGGCACCGCGAGGTCGACGTTGATGTTCTCGGGGCCGAAGCCGGTGAGGTCGTCGATGTCGAGGCTCGGGTCACCCGCCGTGCGGCCGGCGACGCCGTCCCAGTCCGGCGAACCGGTGTCGGTCGGGTTGCAGTTGGAGAACAGGCAGTCGGTGTTGGCCGCGCAGTTGCCCTCGGAGAAGGGAGCGTCGACGCCGCCGCCGCCGCCGCCGAGGCTCTGCACGCAGTAGGTGTCGTTGGTCTTCTTCGTCACGTGGAGGTCCATGTCGCCGGTGGACTGGGCCCAGGTGAGCTGGACGAGGAACGACTGCGAGGGGATGGCCTCGAAGTCGACGCAGCAGCGGTTGTTGCTGGCGGTGCCGAGTTCATCGGTGACGACGGCGCAGGCCTCGTAGCGGCCGGCCACGTCGACGCCGCGGCGGTTGGCGAAGACGAAGCCGGTCTCCTCGGTGGTGGGCGACGAGAGCAGCACGGTGCTGTCGGCGCCGACCTCCTCGAGGGTCCACTGGTAGGTGACGATGGAGCCGTCCGGCGTCGAGGGCGTCGAGTCCTCCAGGCTGAGGACGACGTCGTCGAGGGGCTCGATGTTGGTGGCGCCCGTGACCTCGACGCCGTTGACGCTCTTGACCTTGGCGACGCAGGTCGGGCCGACGACGCCGAGGCCGGAGATCGGCATGTCGATGCTCGGCTCGTCGGGGTCGGAGGTCTCGAAGCGGATGAGGCCGGCGTAGCGGCCAAGGACGTCGGGAGCGAAGGTCAGACGCAGCGTGAGCGGCGGGACCTCCTCGGACGTCGGACGCAGCGGGGTGTCGGGACCGGGAACGATGCCCGTGATGGCGAACGCCGGCTCGGGATTGCTGTCGGCGGGCTCGTCGACGATGGCGGTGTCGGAGAACGGGACGAAGTCGACGTTGTCGAAGAACAGCTCACGCGTGCCGTTGTTGCGGATCTCGACGTTGCAGATGGCGACGCCACCGGTGGCGATGCGGCCGTAGTCGGCACCGAGGGGGTCGGCGGTGCCGCAGCCCTGCGGGATGATCTCGATGTCGGGAACGCCGTTGTCGACGCCGGTGAGCGTGACGGGGATGGTCACCTGGCTCTTGCCGTCGTCGTTGAGCGGGGTGTTGTTGGCGTCGGAGATGATGATGATCTCGGCGCTGATGGTGCTCTCGAGCTGCGGCCGGACCGTGACGCCGAGCTGGGCCGAGAGACCCGACGGGATGACCTCGGGGGGCGCTTCGATGAACTCGAAGGCCGGGTCGCCCTCGATCACGATGGACTCGAGCTTGAGGTCGAGGTTCGACGGGTTGGTGATGGTGAAGAAGCGCTCGGTGCGCACCGAGATGTCGGCGTTGCCGAAGGCGAGCGCGCACTCCTGGAAGCCGCCGATGTTCTTGTTCTGCACGACCCGCTGCGGATCGGCGCAGACGTCGACGAAGATCTGCGGCGCCACCTTGATGACCTCGGGGTCACCGCAGATGCACGAGCTCAGGGGCACGGCGCCCAGCAGGGCGGCCAGGCCGAGTCGGGTGACAAGTGGCGACGAGAGGGCGGTGAAGCGCTGCATCCGGGGCGTTTGCCACAGCCGCCGCCGCCCCACAACGCACCGGGGACCAGATCATCCACCGCTCCGTCACCGATCCGACGCATGAGTGGGATATAAACCTACACACCGACCGCAGGGCGACGAACCTGCCGTTCGAGGACGAAGGCGAGCGGCACCGCGACCACGGCGACACCGATGGCGAGCCCGGCGACCCGCGGCATCCCCTCGAGCCGCCCCCCGACCTCGAGCAGCAGGGCCGACGACGACACCGCCCCGAGCGCGCTGCCGGCGTGCTGAACGGCCGACTGCAGGGACTGGAACCCCGCCCGCTCGTCCGGCCGGGGCACCCGCGACGTCAAGGTCTGCTGGCTCACGTTGCGCGCCGACTGAAAGACCATGAACAGTGCAAACAGCGGCACCACGGGTATCGCCGTCGTCTGCAGGATGCCGACGCAGGACACGACGAACGCGAAGGCGACGACGCCCACGGACATCAGCCGCGCCGAGCCGTGGCGGTCGACAAGCCGGCCGGCGATCCGCATCGTGAAGAAGCTGATCCCGCCGCCCACGAGGTAGAGGGCGCCGAGGTGCTCGCGCGGATAGCCGAGGTTCAGCTGCAGCAGGGCCGACAGGTTCGGGATGACGAGGAACGACGAGAAGCTCGTCGACGCCACGACGAGGAGGGCGAGGCGGACGGGTCCGCGCGCGAGCTGCCCGCGCAGGCGCGCCCACCAGCCCGGGTCTGCCGACGACGACGATTGCCCCTGCAGGTGGGCATCGAGCGACGGCAGCAGCATCCGGGCGAGGCCCGTGATGACGAGGCCGAGGGCGCCGACGACGATGAAGGGTCCCCGCCAGGACGTCAGCCGGGCGAGTTCGAGGCCGAGGGGAACGCCGAGGACGCTGGCCGCCGAGAAGGCCCCCATCACCGCCCCCATCGCGCGGCCGCGGCGAGCGGCCGGGACGACGTCGGTGACGATGGCGAGGGCGAGGCTTGTCGCCGGCCCACCGAAGAAGCCGGCGAGGACGCGGGCCGCCATCAACGTGGGCAGGTCGGTCGCGACCGCCCCCAGCAACGTGCCAAGGGCCAGGCCCGCGAGGGCGACGACGAGGGCGCTGCGGCGGTTGAAGCGGTCGAGGCCCACCATGCCGAGGAGCCCGGCGATGGCGCCGGCCGCCGTGTAGCTGCCGCCGATCAGCCCGAGCTCGCTCGTGGGGATGCCGAGGGCGACGGCGAAGTCGGGCCCGAGCGGCATCACCATCATGAAGTCGAGGATGTTGACGAACTGGATGGCGCCGACGACGGCGATGATGCCGCGCTCGCGTCGTCGGGCGTCGGGGTCGTCGAGGGGTTCCAGCGGGCCTCCGGAGGCTGGGCGGTAGCATCTTTCCGGCGCTCTGGACAGATGTTCCGGTGTGACCCCGCCCCGGGAAACCTTGCCGGGTCCGTCGACGCAGGCTAGACGCAGCCGGTCTGCCTTCTTTTTTCAGGAGTGATCCATGGCCCGCGTCACCGTCGAAGACTGCCTCAAGGAGCTCGACAACCGTTTTGCGCTTGTGCTCCTCGCCACCGGCCGGACGCGCCAGCTCATGAAGGGCAGCCGCCCCCTCGTCGAGAACCAGAAGAACAAGGAGCCCGTCCTCGCGCTCCGTGAGATCGCCGACGCCAAGGTGAAGTTCGACCGCCCGGTCAACAGCGTTCTCGCGCGCCGCCTGTCGGAGCTTCAGAGCGAGTACGAGGCGGCCCACGGCATGCCCGTCTGAGCAGCGACGTCAGCGTCGTCTCGCGAAGCCGCCCACCCGGGCGGCTTCTGCGTTTCTGCGCTCGCGAATGGTCACGCGAGCAGCGGTCGGATCGCCTCGCGGACGACGTCGGCGATGACGTCGAGGGCGGGCGCCAGCGGCGAGCCCGGCCGGGCGACGAGCACCAGCGTGCGGGCGTCCTGCGCGGCGAGCGGCACCACCGCGAGGTCACCCCGGCGACGCGCGAGGCCCGCCAGCAGGCGCGGCAGGAGCGTGACGCCGTCGCCGTCGGCGATGACGGCGAGGAGGGTCTCGAGGCTCGTCGCCGTGAAGTCGTGGTCGAGGGTGGCGTCGAGCCGGCAGGCGGCGAGGGCGTGCTCCCGCAGGCAGTGCCCCTCCTCGAGCAGCAGCAGGCGGTGGTCGGCGAGGTCGTCGACGGTGACGACCTCGCGGCTCGCGAGCGGATGATCGGAGGCGCAGGCGACGACGAAGGGGTCGACGCCGACGACGCGCTCGTCATTCCTGTCGAGCCGACGCTCGGTCTCCTCGGTGCGGGCCAGCAGGCCGAGGTCGATGCCGCCCCGGCCGAGCTCGTCGAGCAGCGTGATCGTCTGGGCCTCGCGCCAGCGGGGCGTGAGCCGGGTGAAGCGCTCCTTGAGGGCGTCGCCGACGCCGCCGACGACGCCGGGGGCGATGGTCGGGATGACGCCGATGCGCAGCGGCCCCGCGAGGGGATCGCCGAGGCGCTGCCCCACCTCGGTGAGGCGGTCGGCGAGCTGCAGCAACGCCCGGGCCTCGACGACGAAGCGCTCTCCCGCCGACGTCAGCAGCACGCGACGGGTGTCGCGCTCGAAGAGCACGGCGCCAAGCTGGCTCTCGACCTCCTGCACCTGCGCCGACAGCGACGGCTGCGACACGTGGCAGGCCGCCGCCGCCGCCCGGAACGACAGGTGGTCGGCGACGGCGACGACGTACTGGAGCTGCCGCAGCGTGAATGGGTGGGGCGACGTCCGCATCTCTGCAGGATGCGTCAGCGTGGCCCGCGTTGCACGCCGCTCGTCAGGGCAGCGCGATCTCGGGCGGGACGCACATCGAGATGGTGTTCCAGGGGGCCTGCATCGCGTCGGCGTCAACGGCGTCGCAGACGCGGCCGTCATCGGCGCACGGGGCACCGTCGACGCAGCGATCGAAGCAGAGGCCGTTGATGGCGCGGGTCGGGCCGCCCTCGTCGAAGCTCGGCAGGCCGGCTGCAAAGGCACCGGTGGGGTCGAACGCCGGCAGCACGTCGTAGCCGTAGGTGAGGCCGGGCTGGCAGAAGTCGTTGCCGCAGGTGCCATTGGGCCCCGTCTCGTTGTTCACGAAGCAGCGGGTGGCGCAGTAGCCGATGCCGTCGGCGGGGCGGAGGCCGCGGGCGTCCTGCTGGATGCAGGTGGCGAGGGCGACGCAGTCGGCGGAGCTGTTGCAGGGAGCGCCATCGTTGCCGATGCCGGTGCCGCGGCGGTCCTCGCAGACGCCGCTGCCGCGGTTGCACAGCCGCCCGCCGGTGACGTCGATGGCAGCCACCTGGCTGCTCACGGAGCCCTGGGAATCGAAGGGCGCGAAGCCGGTGCGGGTGCAGTCGGGGAAGTCCACCTCGCACGGGCGGACGCAGAAGCCGACCGTACCGTCTGCCGGCGGGATGATGAGCTGGCCGTTCTGTACGCCGTAGCCGGTGTCGTCGAAGTAGCGGGCGTCGCAGACAAGGCCGGCGTTGCACTCCGCCGACACCGAGCAGGGCTTCATGCAGGTCAGCGCGATGCCGCCGGGAAACGACGAGCGGAAGCCCTTGAGGACCGTGCCGAGGGGACACACCGGGATCTGGTTGATGGTGCCGACGAGGGAGCAGAAGCCGGTGTCGGTGCCGTCGTCGTTGTACTGCGTGAAGTGGTCCTCGAGGACGGGCAGCAGCATGCCGAGGGTGTTGTCGTTGCCGTTGGGCGCGAAGCCGGCGAGGGCGTTCTCGCGAACGTTTCGCGGCACGAAGACGCACTCGAGGCCGCCGCGGCACTGGTTCGACGGGTTCTGCGGCGACTGCGGGTCGAAGGTGCAGGGCGTGCCGATGTCGGCGGCGAGGATGCCGTCGGGGTCGGGGCCGGCGTCGGGGTCGTCGGGCGTGAACGAGCCGCCATCACAATCGGCAGCAGAGGCAAGGAGGGCCAGGAGGACCACGATCAGGCGACGCATGCCGGGAGTTTCGACGGCGACGGTGCCTTTGGCCACTCCCGGATCAACCGCGCCGGCGCCTGCCACGGCGGCCCATGTAGGAGCAGGTCGCACCATGATCACGCTCCGATCCGGATGACGGTGATGAGGGGGTCCGACGCCGTCGCGCGCGCGGCAAGGTCGATCTCGCCCTCGATGACCCAGTCGTTGTCGCCCTCGTCGTCGACGAGGACCTGCCGCACGGCGTAGCGCCGATCGCCCACCTTCTCGAGGAGCGTCTTGTCGGGCAGCCGGCTCTGGACCGTGAAGCGGATCGGATGGCCCTTGTCGGCCTCGAAGGCGGCGGCCACCTGCTTGAGGCCGGCGGCGTCGATGCCACCGACGTGGGCAGCGGCGTCGTCGAAGTCGCCGCGCGAGAGCTCGCGGATGAACAGATGCAGGTCGGCCTTCACGCGCAGGGCGAAGGCGCGGGGGTTGGCGTCGAGCTCGACGACGACGACCGGGCTCGTGTGCGTCGGGTCGGCCTTCTCGCGCGCCGTCGGGTTGGCGAGGGACTCCCACTCCTCGACGAGGGAGGCGTCGACGCGGGCGATGAGGGCGCGGAAGTGCGCCTCGATCTCGTGCAGCGCGTCGGTCTTCACCGGCTCGGGGATCGTCTGGCTGAACGTCTTGTAGAAGTCCGACAGGGCCCGCAGCAGCAGCCCCTCGGCGCGCTCGAGGCCGTACTCCTTCACGTACTCGTTGAAGGTCATGTAGCGCTCGAGCATGTCGCGAGCGATCGACTTGGGGCGCACGCCGTGCTCGACCCACGGGTGCTGCTTCTGGAAGGCGTTGAAGGCCTCGTAGAGGAAGTCCTCGAGGGGCTTCGGCCACGAAATCTTCTCGAGCTCGGCCATCCGCTCCTCGTACTCCATGCCCTCGGCCTTCATCCGGGCGATGGCCTCGCCCTTCGCCTTGTCCTCCAGCTTGAAGAGGATGGCCTTCTGGTTCTCGAGGATGCTCTCGACGACGGTGACGACGTCGAGCGGCCACGACTCACTGGCCGGATCGAGCAGGGCGATCGCCTCGAGCATGAAGAGGCTCAGGGCCTGGTGCAGCGAGAAGTCGACCTGCAGCCCCTCCTTGACGACGACGCGGGAGCCCTGGCGCTCGTTCACGAGGTTCAAGCGCGGCACGATCTCGACGAGGCCGGCCTCCTTGAGGGCCTGGAAGAGCTGGCGCGCCCGCACGAGGTGCTTTGCCTTGTTGGCCGCCGTCTCGTGGCTCTTCATCACCAGATCGACGAGCACGCGGTACCCGTCGCCGCGCTCGCGCTCGGGAATCGGGCGCTGCAACAGCTGCAGCAGGATCCCGTGGGTGATGAAGAACTGGGAGCGCAAGGCCTCGGGCGGCTTCGTCGTCAAACGCTCGAAGGTGCCCTGATCCCAGCCGACGAAGCCCGGCTCGGGCTGCTTCTTCTGCGGCTTCTTCTTGCTCTCGCCGCTTTGGAACTTCGCCTCGTTGCGCTTGTTCTCGATGATGTGCTCGGGGGCCTGTACGCAGACCCAGCCCTCGTCGTCGAAGCCCTTGCGGCCGGCGCGACCGGCGATCTGCAGGAAGTCCCGCACGGCGAGGATGCCCCTCTGGGTGCCGTCGAACTTGGCAAGACCGGTGAAGAGCACCGTGCGGATCGGGATGTTCACGCCGACGCCGAGGGTGTCGGTGCCGCAGATGACCTTGAGCAGCCCCTCCTGGGCGAGCTGCTCGACGAGCAGGCGGTACTTCGGCAGCAGGCCGGCGTGGTGGATGCCGATGCCGGCGGCGAGGTACTTGCGGACGTCCTTGCCGTAGGGCGTGTCGAAGCGGGCGCTCTTCAACACCTCGGCGATCTTCGCCTTGTCGTCCTTGCTGACAAACGACGTCGACATCAGCGACTGCGCCTGCTCGGCGGCCTCGCGCTGGGTGAAGTGCACGATATAGACGGGCGCCCGCCCCTTCTCGACGAGGGTGGCGATGGTCTCGTGGATGGGCGTCTCCTTGTACTCGAAGGAGAGGGGCACCGGCCGCACCGACGACGTCACCTCGACGCAGGCGCGCGTCGTGTCGCGCTCGAGGGTGCGCATGATGCCGCTCATGTCGCCGAGGGTCCCCGACATGAGGAGGAACTGGGTGTCGGGCATCATGAGCAGCGGGACCTGCCAGGCCATCCCGCGCTCCTTATCGCCGTAGTAGTGGAACTCGTCCATGACGACGGACGAGATGCCGTGGTCCGGCGACGTGAGCGCGAGGTTCGCGAGGATCTCGGCGGTGCAGCAGAGGATCGGCGCGTCGCGGTTGATGGTGGCGTCGCCGGTCAGCATGCCGACGTAGGCGGCGCCGAAGTCCTCGCAGAGGGCGAAGAACTTCTCGGACACGAGGGCCTTGATGGGGGCGGTGTAGACGGTCTTTGTCCCCTCGCTCATGGCCTTGAAGTGCAGGGCGAGGGCGACGAGTGACTTTCCCGAGCCCGTCGGCGTCGACAGCACGACGTGCTTGCCGCCCAGCAGCTCGAGGATGGCCTCCTCCTGCGCCGGGTAGAGTTCGAGGCCCTTGTGGGCGACGACGTCGAGGAAGGCATTGAGGATGGTGTCGCTGTCGGTGGTGCCGGCCGCGGGCAGGCGACCAAGGACGGGGGGCAGCGTGGACTCGACGGTCATGGCGCGACCGTCGCCGACGACGGCGCCGCTGTAAAGCGCAGTGTCGAGGCACCGCGGTGGTCGACTTGCGCAGGGACCGCGCAGTCGATCATCGTCCGGGCCGTGAGAAGCGCCGTCAGGCATGAGGAGCGGCCGTGAAGATCCAGTTCGTGTCGTCGGAGCTCGCTCCCCTCGTCCAGTCCGGTGGCCTCGGTGACGCCGTGTCGGGCCTCGCCCGCGCCCTCGGCGCCGCCGGCCATCACGTCACCTGCATCATCCCCGCCTATCGGGCCGCCGTGCGCAGCCATGGCTGTCCCCGCCTCGTCGACCGCGGCCCGATGGTGTTGAAGTTCCGGCCCGACGAGGGTCCGGAGTTCGAGGTCGCCGGGCGCCTGCTGGCCGGTCAGCTCTTTCCCGGCGTCGACGTCATCCTCGTCGACCTGCCCTCCCTCTACGACCGCCCCGGCATCTACGGGGAGTTCGGCGGCAGCTACGGCGACAACGGCCTGCGCTACATCGCCCTCGGTCGCGCGGCCGCGTACTACGCCGAGGCGACCCGCCCCGACGTCGTCGTCGCCCATGACTGGCACGCCGGCCTGACGGTCGCCGCCCTGCGCACGAGCCTCGCGCGCGGGCCCACCGCCGCCATCGGCACCGTCCAGGTGATCCACAACAACGCCCACCAGGGACGCTTCCCCGCGTCTTGCATGCCGCTCACGGGCCTCGCCCGCGACCTCTTCCACAAGGACGGCGTCGAGAGCTGGGGCGAGCTCAACCTGCTGAAGGCCGGCGCCGCCTTCGCCGACCGCATCGTCGCCGTGTCGCCCACGTACGCGCGCGAGATCCAGACGCCCGCATTCGGCGAGGGCCTCGACGGGCTCTACCGCTCGCGGTCCCACCGCCTGCGTGGCGTCGTCAACGGCATCGACACCGCCCGCTTCGATCCGTCGACGGACCTGGCCCTGCCCCAGACCTTCTCGAGCCGGGATCCCATCGGCAAGGCGACCTGTCGTCGTCGGCTCCTCGACGAGCTGCGCCTTGCCGAGCCACCGCCTGGCCTCCTTGTCACGGCCATCGGGCGCCTCGCTGCCCAGAAGGGCTGGGACGTCCTGCTCGTCGCCATCGACGGCCTCGTGAAGCTCGGCTGCAGCGTCGCCCTGCTCGGCGACGGCGACCCCGACCTCGCCCGTCAGCTGCACCAGAAGATGCAGGCCTGGCCCGGGCGCGTCTTCTTCCGCGCCGGCTTCGACGAGGGACTGTCCCGCCGCCTGTATGCCGGCGCCGACGTCGTCCTCGTCCCCTCGCGCTTCGAGCCCTGCGGCCTCGTGCAGCTGATCGGACAACGCTACGGGACCGTCCCGGTGGCCCACGCCACCGGCGGCCTCGTCGACACCATCCGGGATCCGGTGACGGCCCCCCACAAGCGGGCCGACGACATCGAGGAGCCCTGGCGCAATGCCACGGGGTGCCTGTTCTCTCCCCTCACGGCCCGCGACCTCGTCGAGGCCGTCGCCCGCGTCGGCGCCCTCGGACAGTCGGGGCACCTCCCCGAGGTACAACGTCGGCTCATGGGCAAGGACGTCAGCTGGGATGAGCCGGCGCAGGACTGGGCGGCCGTGCTCACCGAGGTAGCGGCCGAGGCAAAGACGCGCTGGTAGGCTGAGGTCGTCGCCGACGCGACGGTGGGGTAGAACGGGATCATGGCGCGCATCGACTCCTTCCTGCGACTCGTCGTCGAGCAGCGCGCGAGCGACCTGCACTTCACGGCGGGGAGCGCGCCGCTCATCCGGCACCATGGCGAGCTCGTGCCCCTGCCCTTCCGCGCGCTCTCGGAGGCCGAGAGCCGCAAGTTCCTCGGCGAGATGCTCGCCCCGGCGGAACGGGAGCGGCTCGAGCGCGAGCAGGAGCTCGACATGCTCTACGCCCTGCCCGGCGTGGGCCGCTTCCGGGCCAACCTGTTCGTGCAGCAGGCGGGCTGGGGCGCCGCGTTCCGGATCATTCCCGATCAGCCGCCCCGCCTCGACGACATCGGCCTGCCGGCCTCGGTGCGGTCGCTGTGCACCCTGCAGAGCGGGCTCGTCCTCATCGGTGGTCCGACGGGCTCGGGCAAGACGACGACGCTCGCCACCATCGTCCACGAGATCAACCGCAGCGCCCGTCGTCACATCCTCACGATCGAGGACCCGATCGAGTTCCTGCACGAGCCGATCGGCTCGGCGATCAGCCAGCGCCAGGTGGGTACCCACGTCGAGAGCTTCGCCGAGGCCCTGCGCTCGGCGTTGCGAGAGAGCCCCGACGTCCTCGTTGTCGGCGAGATGCGCGACAGCGAGACCCTCATGCTGGCGCTGCAGGCCGCCGAGACCGGCGTGCTGGTGTTCGCGACGCTGCACACGTCCTCGGCAGCCAAGACCATCACGCGCGTCGTCGACATGGCGCCGGAGGAGCAGCGCGATCAGCTGCGCTCGACGCTGTCGGTGCTGTTGAAGGGCGTCGTGGCCCAGCACCTCGTGCGCCGCATCGGGGGCGATGGCCGGGTCGCCGCCGTGGAGGTGCTTCTCACCAACGCCGCCGTGGCGAGCATGATCCGCGACAACAAGGTCGCCCAGCTCGACGCGTGGCTGCAGACGGCCAACACCATCGAGACGGGCATGCAGGGCCTTGAACAGTCCCTGCTGCGCTACGTGCGCGACGGCGTCATCGACCTCGAGGAGGCCTGCCGGCTCTCGCAGTCGCCGGATCATCTGCGCCGTGACGCGGCCATGGCCGAGCAGGAGCCCACGTGACCCTCGAGACGTGCCGGGCCCTCGAGGCGAGCGGTCAGATCGACGCCGCCTATCGCGGCTACCTCGCCGAGGGCCACGTCGATGACGCTGCCCGGCTCCTCGGCGCCCACGGCAAGGCCGCCGAGGCCGCCGACCTGCTGTTGTCGTCGACGACGCGCGCGCCCCGGCCCTTCGACGCCACGACAAGCGCCCGCATCACGACTGCCATCGGTCTGCTCGAGGCCCAGGGGCAGGCCGCCCGCTGCCTGCAGGCCCTCGCCTGGTATGGCGACCAGGCCCTGCTCAACGACACCGCGGAGCGGCTGGCGGCGGCGGGTCACGCCCACGACGCCGGCGTCACCCTGGCCCGCCACGGCGCCCCCTCGCGCGCCCTGCCCCTGTTGACGAAGCTGGCGCGCGACGACGAGCGCTATGCTGGCGCCTGCATCGAGGTCATCCGGGCCCTCGTGCGCGGGGCGAAGCTCACGATGGGTGTGGATCGCTTCCTCGCCGGCTTCATCCGGCGCGGCCCCGGCGACGACGCCACCGCCGACGCCTTCTACGCCCTCGCCGCCGTCTACGCGAAGCACGCGCTGCCGGAGAACGCCCTCGAGGTGCTCGAGCGCCTGTGCGCCCAGCGCCCCGACTACAAGGACGCCGCCCGCCAACGTCGACGCCTCGAGGAGCAGGTGCTCGGCTCCACCGAGGAGCTGGCGCGGGTCCTCGACGAGGACGCCGCCTTCGAGGCCGCCGTGAAGCGCCCGGTGCCGCCACCGCCGCCGACGGTGCCCGCGCCGGTGCCGCTGACCGTGACGGTGGCTGGACCGCCGCCGCCGTCGACGAAGCCGCCGAGCCGCGAGGGGCCGCCGGCCGAGGCCGCTCGCGCAGCCGCCGACGCAGCAGTCGCCGCCGCCACGGCCTCGGCCACCGCCGCTGCCGACGACGAGCTCGAGGCCTCGACGTTGTCGTTTGCGCCCGGCACCACCGTCGCCCGCCGTTACAATATTGTCGGCGTGCTGGGTCGTGGCGGCATGAGCATCGTCTATGAGGCGAAGGACCTCGAGCTGCACGAAACAGTGGCACTGAAGCTCTTCACGCAGCCAACCAACGAAGAGGCCATCGAGCGCTTCAAGCAGGAGATCAAGCTCGCCCGCCAGCTCATCCACGACAACATCATCCGCGTCTACGACCTCGGCACCGCCCTCGGCGCCCGCTTCCTCACGATGGAGCTCCTCGTCGGCGAGGACCTGCACGCCAAGATGACGCGCGGCATCTCGCTGCGCGAGGGCTGCAACCTGCTCGCCCAGGCCTGTGACGGCCTCGACGTCGCGCACCGCATCGGCGTCGTGCACCGCGACATCAAGCCCGAGAATCTCTTCGTGACGAAGAGCGGCGTCGTGAAGGTGATGGACTTTGGCATCGCCAAGCAGATGCGTCAGCCGGGCCTGACGATGGCGGGTATGGTGGTCGGCACGCCGGAGTACATGGCGCCCGAGCAGGCCCACGGCCACATGGCGGTGACGCCCGCCGCCGACCTCTACTCGATCGGCATCATCCTCTACGCCCTCGCCACCGGCCAGCTGCCGTTCCGCCACGACGAGCTGGTGCCCCTGCTGTTGATGCACGTCGGCGAGGCGCCGCGGCCGCCGCGGCAGCTGAACCCGGGCTGTCCCGTCGAGGTGGAGCAGCTCATCCTCGAGCTGCTCAGCAAGCAGGCCGAGCAGCGACCGCCGTCGGCGGCCGCCGTCGCCCAGCGCCTGCGCAAGCTCCGCACGGACGGGGTGATCTGATGGAGGCCGCGATCATCATCGTCGCCATCTTCTCGGTGCCCCTCACGGCGATCATCTCGTCGACGTGGTTGAAGGCGAAGAAGCTCGACGCCGATCTGGGCGGCAGCGAGCGCCTCAAGCGGCTCGAACAGGAAAACGCCGACCTGCGCCGGCGCATGGAGGTCCTCGAGAGCATCGCCATCGACTCGCGCGGGCTCCCCGACATCCGCCGTGAGGGGCTCGTCGCGTCGCGCAACCTCGACCAGCTCGCCGCGCAGAACCCAGGCGCAGCGACGAGCGAGCGCCCCGCCGTCGTCGCGGTCGCCGTCGGCAACGAAGACGCCCTCACGCGTCGCTGACGTCGGCGACGGGCCGCTGCTCAGCGCAGACGGCGCGCCTCCCGCACGAGCTCATCGAGCAGCACGAGCCCCTGCAGCGGGGTGAGGCGGGCGATGTCGACGCCGCCGAGACGCGAGAGCAGCCCGTCGAGCTCGGGCGACGGCGCCGTCGCCGGCGGTGGCGGCGACGCCGGTGAGAAGAGCGACATCTGCGGCGCCTTCTGGGGCCGGCTGCGAGCCTTCGGCAGCGCCCGGGGCAACGGCCCGGGGGCGTCGTCGCCGCCATCGTCGCCCTCGAGGTGGGCGAGGACTGCGCGGGCCCGCTCGACGACACCGGGCGGCAGCCCGGCGAGGCGCGCCACCTGGATGCCGAAGCTGCGGCCGGCGGCGCCGTCCTTGAGGGTGCGGACGAAGATGATGTCGTCGCCGAACTCCTTGACGACGACATGGACGTTCTTGAGTCGCGGCAGCGACGCGTCGAGGGCCGTGAGCTCGTGGTAGTGGGTCGCAAACAGGGCGCGGGCGCCGACGACGTCGTGGAGGTGCTCGACGACGGCCCAGGCAATGGCGAGCCCGTCGAAGGTCGACGTGCCCCGGCCGATTTCGTCGAGCAGGACGAGGCTTGCGGGCGTGGCCCCCCGCAGGATGTGGCTCGTCTCGGTCATCTCCACCATGAAAGTGGAGCGCCCCGACACGGTGTCGTCGTCGGCGCCGACGCGGGTGAAGATGCGGTCGCACACCGAGAGCTCCGCGCGCGCGGCCGGCACGAAGGTTCCCGCCTGGGCGAGCAGCTGACACAGCGCCACCTGCCGCATGAGCGTCGACTTGCCGGCCATGTTGGGGCCGGTGACGACGAGGATCTGGCGCTCGGAATCGAGCAGCACCGACGACGGGACGAAGGCCTCGCCGCGCTCACGGCACAGGCGCTCCACCACCGGGTGGCGCAGCTCTTCGACGTCGAGCCGGCGCGCGTCGCTGGCGAGGATGGTGGGGCGCACGGCCCGGTCGGCGACAGCAACCTCGGCGAGGGACAGCGTGGCGTCGACCTCGGCGACGAAGCCCCCCAGCTGCAGGAGGGCGCGGGCCCCCTCCCGGATCCGGTCGAGCAGGACGCTGAAGAGCTCGCCTTCGCGACGACGACGGCGCGTGTCGGCGCCCTCGACCTCCTCCTGCAGCGATGCCAGCTCGTCGGTGGTGAAGCGCTCGCCGTTGGCGATGGTCTGCTTGCGGACGTAGTGCGCCGGCACCCGCGCCTGGTGGGTCTTTGTGACCTCGATGTAGTAGCCAAAGACGTTGTTGAAGCGGACTTTGAGGCTCGGGATTCCGGTCGCTTCGCGCTCGCGGGCCTCGAGGGCAGCGATGCGCCCCTGGCCTCCCGACGTCAGCGCGTGCAGCGCATCGAGCTCGGCGTCGAAGCCCTCCTTGAAGGCGCGGTCATCGCCGAGGACGGCGGGGGCGTCGTCGACGATGGCGCGGGCGACGTCGTCGGCGACGGCGATGGCGTCGTCGATGTCGGCGGCGTGGGCGACAACGTCGTCGGCGAATCCAGCCACATCGACGAGGGCGGAAGCGACGAGCGGCAGGCGGGCGACGGCGAGCCCCAGACGTCGGACCTCGCGCGGGCCGGCCCGACCGCTGGCAACGCGGGCGACGAGGCGTTCGACGTCGCCCATGCCCTGCAGCGCGGCCCCGAGCCGCTGGCGGAGGGCGGCGTCCTCGACGAGGGCCTGGACGCGATCGAGGCGCTGCTCGATGGCGATCGGCGCCGCGAGGGGCTCGAGGAGCCGACGAAGCAGCCGCCGACTGCCAGCGGCACTCCGCGTGCGGTCGAGGTGCCACAGCAGCGTGCCGACGCGCCGGAGATCACCGGGGGGACCACACAGGGCCAGGTGCCCGCGCGTCGTGGCGTCGAGCAGGAGGCGATCCTCGAGGGAGAACGCCACCGGCGGACGCAGGTGCGGCGGCAGCCGGCCCTGGCCGGTCTCCTCGGCGTAGGCGAGGCACAGCTCGGCGGCGAGAAGCGCCACCTTGCGCTCCTGCAGCCATGCGTCGGGGGTGCCGAGGCCATCGACGAGGCGGTGACGGCCAGGCGCCGCACGACGCTCGACACGGCGGGCCGGCGCGCCGGCGCGGACCTCCGTCACCCGCTCCACGAGGTGGGTGCCGACAGCCTCATCGACGATGAGCTCGCGGGGCGCGAGCCGCAGCACCTCGTCGACGATGGCGGCCTCACTGTCGGCGGTGGTGCAGAGAATCTCGCCCGTCGAGACGTCGAGGGCGCACAGGCCGAAGCGATCGCGCTCGGCGTCGGCGGCGCCGGCGACGACGCCGATCAGGAAGTTGTTGCTGCCGGCGTCGAGGCTCTCTTCGTCGAGCACCATGCCGGGTGTGACGAGCCGGGTGACGTCGCGCTTGACGATGCCCTTCGCGAGGGCCGGGTCCTCGAGCTGATCGCAGACGGCGACCTTGAAGCCCTGGGCGATGAGGCGCGCGATGTAGCCGGGCGCGGCCGGGTGGGGAAAACCTGCCATCGGCATGGCGTCGTCGCCCTTGTCGCGATCGCGCGTCGTCACCGAGAGGTCGAGGGCCTCACCGGCGACGCGGGCGTCGTCGCCAAAGAGCTCGTAGAAGTCGCCCATGCGAAACAGCAGGATGGCGTCGGGGGCCTTGGCCTTGGCCGCCAGCCACTGCCGCAGCATCGGCGTGACCTTCGTGTGGGGCGGCAGCACGACGCGTGATCGCCGCACGAGCTCGTCGTCATCGGAGGGGGCGGCGCCCGTCTTCATGGCGCAGGGCTATAGCACGGCTGGCGACGACGACGACCGTCAGACGTCGTGGGCGCGGTCGCCGAGACGCATGGCGGCCTTCGCGAGGCTGCGCTCATCGAACCGGCCGATGGCCTCCTCGGGGCGCGCGACGATCAGGGCGCCCGCCGGCAGCGCGAGGCCGGCCCGGAAGAGGGCGCGCGATCCCAACACCGCCCGTCGGCCGATGGCACCTCCGAGCACCGGGCGGCCGGTGTCGACGCCGTCGACCTCGACAGAGCGCCCGGGACCGTCGTGGAAGAAGGCGACGCCCGTCGTGAGGAAGACCTCGCGGCCAAAGAGGGCGTCCTGCATGTCGAGGTTCGACAGCGTCGAGCCCGCCATCGCCACCACGCGCCGCAGGTGCGTGTCGACGAGGGTCCGGCAGCGCGAGCCGATCACCGAGGTGTGGATGACGGAGTGGTCGCCGACGAGGACATCATCGCCGATGACGCTGTCGATGATGGCGGCGTGGGCCTCGACGACGACGTTGTCGCCGAGAACGCTGCGCTCGATCCGCGCCGTCGGGTGGATGCGCTGGCCGCGGCGCCGATCCGCCTGCACCGTCGTCGGCGCGGTCCGCAGCGTCGAGCGCAGCGCGCCGAGCGACAGTTCGAGGACGTGGAGCCAGTGGCGGGGCCAGCCCAGCAGGCCGGCCGTCACATCGACGAGCTCGAGACGATGGGGCGGGGGCCCGAAGGGCCGCACGTCGACAGCGTGGCGGCCCGCGTCGTCGGCGACGACGACGACCGCAGCCCCGTCCATTTCGTCGACGCGGCGGCCAGCGACGGCGCCGGCCCACAGCGGGACAACGAGGGGCCCGGCGTGGGCCAGGGGCACGGTGCTCGCGCGGTGCAGCGCCGTACCGGGGGCGATGGCCGCCTGCCGCACCGGCCCCGACGACGACGCCAGCAGGCGCTGCAGGGCGATGGCGTCAAACAGGACATCGTCGTCGACGACGGCGACGGCGTCGGCGGGGACCGGCTCGTCGCGGGCGATGCGCACGAGCTCGAGCCCGAGCGCCGCCGCAGCCGCCGCGGCGTGATCGGCGAGGGTCCTGCCGCCGAAGAGGAGGTCGGCCGCGTCTTCGTCGAGCGGCGCGATGACTGGACGTCCGGCCGCGCGGCGCGCGAGGCGGGCCATCTCAGCGCCGTCCGGCCGCGATGAGATCGAGGGCGATCTCGACGATGGGCATCACGTGTCCGGACTTCTGCACGAACACCACCCGGGGATGACCGGTGACGGCGTCACGGAAGCTGTCGGAAGCCGACATGAGGATGACGGGGATGTCCCGGAGGCGGGGTTGGCGCGCCAGCAGCTCGAGGACGGCGGGCCCCGTGAGGGCCGGCATCATGCAGTCGAGGAACAAGATCGCTGGCGGCGGTCCCGTCATGAGACGGGACGACAGGCCAATGGCGGTGTCGCGCACCTCGACGACCATGGCCGGCTCGAGACGCCGGGCGAGCAGGCGCGCGAAGTCGGCGTCGTCGTCAACAACGATGGCGTGCGGCCGGTCCGTCGCGTCACCCTGCATGGATCCCCCGAGCGGCTCTCGTTACTCGCGCACGTCGAGGGCGATCGTCGCCCTCTTGCCCGCCGACTCGACCACCACGTTGCACTCGCCGACGGCGAGGGGCGCAACGAGACCATCCGGACCGACCTCGACGCAGTAGTCGCTGGCGCTGAACTTGATGCGGGGCTTCTCGATGACCTGGCCCTTTTCGTCCTTCACGACGACGCTGAGCGGCACAGGCTTGCTCGAGAGCCGAAACGGCTTCGGGAAGTCGCCGGTGGCCTCGACGGTGGAGACGAAGACGTTGTCGACGTCGACGGTAGCGCTGATGCTGCTGTCCTTGCCGGTCGCGACCGAGGCCGTGATCACGGCCTTGCCCGAGCCGGTCGTCGTCACCACGCCGTCGGGGCTGACGTCGGCGACGGTGGCGTCGGAGCTCTTCCAGGTCACCGTCAGCGGAGCCTTCTTCTCGTCGTGGGCAGCGACGCCCCGGTACGCCGACACCTTGAGGGGGAACGTCTTTCCCTGCTCGATGGACTTGATGGGCGTAGGCGGCACCACCTCGAGGCGGTCCGGGGGCGGCACGCCACAGGCAAGACAGGAGGCGATGACGAGGGCGGTGACGGGGGCAAGGCGCGAGCGCATGGCAGCTTCCTTCCACCCCCGGGGCGCGAAGGAAAGCCCCCGCCCACTTGAAGCTTCGTCGGTGGGTGCTACCCCCACGCCATGGGTCGGGATCCCGGCGCTCGGGGGCCTGACCGGTTGCCGATCTCGTGGCCCATCCGGCCACGGTTGTGCCCTGGAGTAGTGATGTCTCGCGCCCTGCCCCGTCTGCTCCTCGTCGCCGCCTGCATGTCCGCCTCGTTGCCGGCAGCGGCCCAGTGGTCGAGCGCCAGCGTCTTCACCGACGACGGCATCGAGATCGGCGTCGAGCCGCGCGTCTTCGCGCTCTTCGCGCTCCTCAACGAAGCCGGCTACGACAAGGAGACCCTCTTTGGCCCGGCGCCGCTCGAGCGCCCCCAGTTCTCGCCGACGCGCGAGAAGCTGCGCGCCAACATGAGCCGCAATGCCAACGCCGCTGTCGCCGAGCTCATCGCGAAGCACCCCGCCGGCGTCGCGACCTACATCGACGCGGTCCTGGAGCTCGGTCCCGCACCCCGCTTCGACGCCGGCAGCGCGAAGTCGCCGCTGGCGAAGGATCTGGCGAAGGTGATGCGCGAGTGGTTCAACGAAGAGGGTGGCAGCGCCCTGCTCCGCAACGCCAATGAGGAGGCGAGAGAGAAGCAGAAGCGGCTGCTGCCCGTCCTCAACGGCGCGGCGAAGCGCGCGAGCGCCATCGTCCGCCTCGGTGACGCGAGCGATCAGCTCCTCGATGACGCCGGTACCCAGGGCCGTGTCGCCCTCGGGCTCAACGAGCTTGAAGCCCACGGCGTGCTCGCCGTCCACATCGCTGGCGACACCACCGGTGTCTTCGTCGGCCCCTTCCGCAACGAGGCCGATGAGCTGGCCGCCGTCGACGCCGTCGTCTTCGCCTTCGCCCAGACCCTGACGGCCCGCGAACTCACGAAGGTCGAGCCTGCCGGCACCGTCCTCGCCGCCCATGAGCGCCTGCCCGACACGATGAAGAAGGTGTGGCCGACGGCGAAGGACTGGGGCCGTGGCCTCGTCTCCTGCGCGGTTGCCCGCGAAGTCCTTCAGCGTCCGGCTGGCTGCCGTGGCCTGTCGGGCGACGCCGAGAGCGACGCGGCCCTCGCCCTCATCGCGCCCCGCATGAAGGACTTCGCGCCGACGACGGCGCTGTTCTCCGCCGCCCTGCCGGAGCTGCTCGCCGCCCCGCCGCCGCCGCCGCCGCCGGAGCCGACGCCGCCGCCGGAGGAGCCCAAGAAGGGCGGCAAGGGCAAGAAGTGATCGTGCGCGCGCCCTCCGGGCGCGCGTTTGTTTCCAGTGCCATCACCCCGTCATCGTTTCCCGTCCGCCCCGGAGCCCGCGTGCAGATCATCGACGCCCTCACCTTCGACGACGTCTCCCTCGTTCCCGCCCACAGCGACGTGCTGCCTGCCCAGGTGGATCCCGGCACCGAGCTCGGCCGCGGCGTGAAGCTGACCGTCCCGTTCATGTCGGCGGCGATGGACACGGTCACCGAGACGCGAACCGCCATCGCGATGGCCCAGAGCGGTGGGCTCGGCGTCATCCACAAGAACCAGACCCCCGACGCCCAGGCCGAGATGGTCAAGAAGGTGAAGAAGTATGAGGCCGGCGTGGTGCGTCAGCCCCACACGCTTCGCCCCGACGACGTCGCCAGCGATGCCTTCGACAAGATGGCCCGCCACGGCGTGAGCGGCTTCCCTGTCGTTGACGAGCAGGGGCGGCTCGTCGGCATCGTCACCCGCCGCGATCTCAAGGCGGCCACGCCGCAGACGCCGGTGCGTGCGGTCATGACGACGGACCTCGTCACCGCAAAGGAGGGGGTGAGCCGCGACGAGGCGATGGCCCTCATGGTGAAGCGCCGCGTCGAGAAGCTCCCGCTCGTCGACGTGAGCGATCCCTCGCGGCTGACCGGACTCATCACCGTCAAGGACCTGCAGCAGGTCGAGGCCTATCCCAACGCCGCCCGCGATGGCCGTGGTCGCCTGCTGTGCGCCGCCGCCGTGGGCCCCGGCAAGGATCTCGAGGCCCGGGCCCACGCGCTGCGCGACGCCGGCGTCGACGTGCTCGTCGTCGACACCGCCCACGGCCACAGCGAGGGCGTCATCAACGCCCTCAAGCAGCTCCGCCGCTGGTTCCCCGACCTCTGCCTCGTCGGCGGCAACATCGCGACCGGCGAGGCCGCAGCGGCCCTCATCGACGCCGGCGCCGACTGCGTGAAGGCGGGCATCGGGCCCGGCAGCATCTGCACGACGCGCATCGTCGCCGGCGTGGGTGTACCGCAGGTGACGGCCGTGCACGAGGTCAGCAAGGTCGCGCGCAGCAAGGGCGCGTTCACCATCGCCGACGGCGGCATCAAGTTCTCCGGCGACTGCGTGAAGGCCCTCGCCGCCGGCGCCGACGCCATCATGATCGGCTCGCTGCTCGCCGGCACCGACGAGGCCCCCGGCGAGGTCGTCCTCTTCCAGGGGCGCACCTTCAAGGTCTACCGCGGCATGGGCTCGCTCGGCGCGATGGAGGCCGGCAGCAAGGACCGCTACGCGCAGGCCGACGTGAAGGACGCGCAGAAGCTCGTCCCCGAGGGCATCGAGGGTCGCGTCCCCTACCGCGGCGGCGTCGGCGCCAACCTCTACCAGCTCGTCGGCGGCATCCGCTCCGGCATGGGCTACCTCGGGGCGCGCACCCTCGCCGATGTCCGTCGCAACGCGCGCTTCGTCCGCGTCAGCGCGGCGGGCCTGCGCGAGGCGCACGTCCACGACGTGATCATCACGCGCGAGGCGCCGAACTACCGGCTTGAGTGAGTCCGGGCCGCGACCGTGTCGAGCAGGGCGTCGTTCTCGGCGCCGAGGCCGGTCCAGTCGACGAACGGGGACTCGATGATCGCCGCTGAGAGGCCGGCGGCGGTCACCACACCACCGACGACGACGCCGGCCCCCCACAGGGCCGCCGACGGGTCGCGCTCGGCGTTGGCGCCGGCCCACCCGACGGCCGTCACGCCCGTCACCGCCGCGCCGGCCACCACGGCGCCGACGGTGCCGATGAACGCAGGCAGTGGCACCGGTGGAGGCGCAAAGCGCTCACGCAGCGTCGTGTCCGGCAGCATCTCCTCGCGGACTGCATGGTCGGCGAAGAGGCCCCCGACCAGCGACGCCACCAGCCCGGTCATGCGCTGCCGCTGGGACGGCGCCGCAACCACGAGGCGGCGCGTGAAGGGCCCTGCCACCCTGCCGGTGGTGAGGGACAGGCGTCGACCGACGAGCGTCACGCCATCGACCTCGCGGACGAGGCCCGTGACGACGACGTCGCCGGTGAAGGAGGCACCGAGGACCCGACGAATGCACTCGTCGTCGATGCATCTGGCGACGTCGCTGACTCCGGGAGCGCGGGCGACGTCGGCCGGCGACACGACGATCACGCCGCCAAGGCGCTGGAGCTCGTCGACGAGCACGAGCGTCGTGAGAGCCGCCAGCAGCCGGGTTCCCCGGTCTGCCTGGAGGACGGGAGGCGCCACATCGAGGACCACCACCTGCCGGAACTCGTCGGAGCCCGACGGACGACGCCCCGACGTCGTCGGCATGGCGCCGGCGGCAAGCTCGACGTGAAGCGTCGCGGTCTCGCCGAGCACCGCCTGTACCGTGAAGGTCTGGGTCTCGTGGACGGGGTGCGACACGACGACCTCGTGGGGACCGGGGCGCAGCGACTGCAGTTCCAGCGGCGTGCGGCCGACGACCGTGCCATCGATGCTGACGATGGCGTCCTCGACGTCGACAAACATCGCCAGCTGACCGACCTCGCGATCCGGACGGAGCAGGCGGATGCCGGCGAGCCGCAGCGTCGGGCGTGGCGCCTTCACGTCGATGGGCAGCACGACGCGCCCGACCTCCCGCTCGCTGGCGACGTCGAGTGCCCGCAGGGTGAGCTGACCGCTGTCGACGGCGCCGACGACGACGGTGCCGACGCCGGCGAGCCCACCGAGCTGGAGCGCGCAGGCCGCGGTCGTGACGGCGCAGGTGCCACCGAGGGCCGAGGCGCTGGTGATCACCTGCTCGGTCTCGGGGCCGCCGAGCACGTCGACGTCGAGGCTGCGGAGCTCTTCCCGCAACGTCGCCGTCATGGCCGCGCGCTCGGCGCTGGCCTGGCGTCCGGCGAGGGGCAGCACGGCGACGGCGGCGGCGTGGGCGTCCACGGCCACAATGCAGAGGAGACCCAGGAGCACGACGAGACGGTTCATCGGTGGCACAGCTTCTCGCAATTGGTCACGAGCGTCGGCAGCTGAGCCCGCAGCGACGGCGGCAGGCCCGTCAGCCCCCGGCGGGCCGGCTCCTTGAACGACTGGGCGCAGGCCTGCGAGCACGTGGCCAGGGCGCGCATCCGCCAGAGCAGCTTCTCGTCGGCGGCCGCCCGCGGCGAGAGCACAGGCGCCGGCGCCGGCTCGACGGGAGGAGGAGCCGACGGCGGCGGCTCGACGGGTGTCGGTTCGACGACGGGCGGCGCCGGCGGGGCCACCACCGGCGGCGGAACCACGGGAGGTGCGACGGGCGGCGGGACAGCGACGGGCGTGGCGACCGGCATGGGTGGCGGCGACGCGGGCGGCCCACCGTCGCGAAAGCCGAGGCCGACGCCGACACCGACGGCCAGGGCCACCACGCCGAAAGCCGCGATGCCCGCAAGGCGCCGGACAGGTCGCGGCGGCGCGGCCGCGACGTTGGGCGCCGTCGAGGAGACCACACGGACGGCGGCGGGAGCGACGGGAGCGACGGGAGCGGCGGGAGCGGCGGCGGGCCGGACCGGCGGCGACGCGCGCTCGACGAGCTGGGTGGGCGTGGCGCGCTCGAGGAGCGCGGTGGAAGCCTGCACCATGAGGCCGGGCAGCGGGCGGGCCGTCGGCGGCGCGTGACGCGCCACGGGCGGCGGCGGCTGTTGCAGGAGGGCCTCGACGGCGCGGACCTCGGCGAGCGCGACGCTGATCGTGGTGCGGGGCATCTCGCCGATCGTGGGGGCGAGGCTGCGGGCGGCCTCGCGCGCCTTGTCGACCCGCGCGAGCTCGGGCCCCGCCACGATGGACACGAGCTGCCCGAGGCGGCGCCCGAGCTCGTCGGTGCCCGGGCCGGCGTCGAGCAGCGCCAGCAGCGCGTCGCGGGCTTCTGCCGCCGACGGCCGCTGCGAGGGCCGCGGCGCGACGAGCATCGAGAAGATGCCCCCGGTGGCGGCGTTGACCTCGGCGGCGAGCCGGGCCTTGAAGGTGCCCCGGCCCACGAGCTGCCAGATCTCGCTCTGGGGCAGCCCCCCCCAGTACCGCTCGCCGGCGATGAGCTCGTAGAGGACGACGCCGGCAGCGAAGACGTCGCAGCGGTCGTCCACGGGCTCGCCGCGGGCCTGCTCCGGCGACATGTAGGCAAGCTTGCCCATGACCACGCCCTGCTCGGTACGCGCCTCGCGGACGGCAGAGAGGGCGAGTCCGAAGTCGATCACGCGCACGACGCCGTCGCGAGCCGCCATCAGGTTGTGGGGCGAGATGTCGCGGTGGACGACGCCGAGGGGGGCGCCCGTGATCGGGTGGCGGGCGGCGTGGGCATAGGCGAGGCCGTCGAAGGCGCCGACGAGGCACCACATGGCGAGGTGGGCGTCGAGGGGCTGCCGGGCGGCAGCAGCACGCTCCACGAGCCCCCGCAGATCGAGGCCCTCGACGAGCTCGACCGCCAGGTAGTCCGAGCCATCGACACGGCCGGCGTCGAGGGTGCGGGCCACACAGGGGTGGCGCAACAGCAGCCCGAGCCGGCTCTCATCGACGAAGCGGCGGACGGCGTCGTCGTCGTCGGCAAGGACGCTCTTCACCCGCTTGAGGACGCACAGCTCATCCGTCGCGGTGTGGACACCCTGGGGCGAGGCCAGCCACACCTCGCCCATGCCGCCGCTCGCGAGAGCGTCGATGAGCATGAAGGGGCCAAACGGCTGCATCGTGGCATCCTCGACGAAGGACGCGCCGCCCTGCAAGCGCGTCCGCCCGCAGGTTGACGCGCCGCACGTCGCCCTCGGCTCCGGCCCGCAGGCTCAGGGGTTCGGGTTGACGTTCGAGCAGGCGCTGATCGTCGTGGCGCCGACGCCGTTGGGATTGCTGAAGGCGACGTCGACACAGAACGCCATCGCCGCCGGACAGGTGTTCTGGGCCGCGATGCACAGCTCCGAGCAGCGCCCGTTGATGGTGAAGCCCGACGGACACTCGAGGCCGTTGTTGGTGGTCGCCCCCGTCGTGAGGGTCCCGAACGGCTCGCCGCAGACGGTGTCGATGCCGGTGCCGGCGACGTTGTCGCGCAGCTGGCAGCGCCGGTCGGCCGGGCACTGGCTGTTGTTGCGGCACGGGTCGGCGCAGAAGCCGCCGTTGATGTTCGAAAACAGCGGCCCCGAGCAGATGAGGCCGGCCCCACACTGGGCCGTCTGCGTGCAGGCCTTCGTGCACATGCCGGCGCTCTCGCCGTCGCACAGGCCGGTCTGGCAGACGGTGCGGTTCTCGAGGTTCGGCGAAGCGCAGCTGCCACCGAGAGCCGCACCGCTGCCCGAGAAGCCGCACTGCAGCGTCAGCGTGGCGCCGCCGACGACGTCGTTGCAGATGCGACCGCTGGCCAGGCAGACCTGGTCGTCGGTGCAGGCCTGGGGCGGCAACGACTGATCGGGGACGCAGATGGGGGCGACGCCGCCTTCGATGCCAGCGTCGACGGAGAACGAACTCTGCTGGCAAGCCATGCCCACCGGACAGTCGGCGTTGCTCTCGCACAGCGCCGAGCAGCGCTGGCTCGTGCAGACACCACGATCGCACTCCGTGCCCGCACTACAGGCCCCGCCCGGCGCCACCCCGCCGCGCGGATCGCGACATTGGCCGTCGATGACGAAGTCGTCGCCGTCGGGATCGGCGAAGCGGCAGACGGTGCCGCCGCCGCAGTCGCCGTCGCGCGCGCAGGTATCGCCGAGGCCGCCCGGCTCGCCCTCACCCTCGCCTTCCCCCTCGCCCTCGCCTCCCCCCTCGCCCTCGCCTTCCCCCTCGCCCTCGCCTTCCCCTTCGCCTTCTCCTTCTCCCTCCCCTTCACCTTCCCCTTCGCCCTCACCGCCGTCACCGTCACCGAAGTCGCCGCCGACGACGGGCGGGTTGCAGGCGATCACGGTGGCGACGAGGCCGGCGAGAGAGGCGGAGACGGCGCGCATGGTCAGAACGTAGCACGGCGCTGACGACGTCAGCGCCGCGCGTGGGTCCACCTGTCGGCGGATGCCTCAGCCGCCCTTGAGCTTCTTGAGATGCACCGCCGCCTCGCGTCCCGCCTCGGAGCGGGGGTCGAGGGCGACGACCTTCTCGAAGTGGCCGAGGGCGTCGGCGCTGCGGCCCTGCATCTTGCGCAGCACCCCCATCTGGAGGTGGGCGCGGACAAAGCGGCTGTCCACCTCGAGGGCGCGGCCGAGCCAGGTCTCGGCGTCGGCGAGATCGCCGGCGAGGAAGAACTCGAGGCCCTTCTTGTAGTGCTCCTCGGCGTCGGAGATGAGCTCGACCTCGAAGAGGGCGCGGCCGACGACGTTGACGAGGGCGGCCCGCAGGAGCCCCGTCCAGAAGAAGGTGGCGGCCTCGACGGCGAACAGGGCGCCGACGGGAATGTCGGGCAGCACCGCCTTGCCACCGCGCTTCACACGTACCTTGTTGTAGCGGCCCCGGGCCACCCAGTACTCGACGTTGTCCTTGAGCTTCGCCATCGCCGCCGACGCGGTGGCGCCGGTGGCGTCGAGAGTGAAACGGGCCCGGCCGTCGTCGGCGGCGGCGGGCGGTGGCGGTTCGGGGCGGTCGTCGGTCATGGGCGGCTGCATCCTTGACGGGTAGGCACCGTCGCCGTCGAGGCTACGCCAGGGTGTGCCGCAGCGCACGATGTCGCGTCGGGTCGGTGCGAACGATGGGTGGCACCCGTCGACGCAGGTGTCCGCTGCGACGCGGCGGTTGCGCCTGCGCCACGGCGGTGGCAGACGCGGAGACCTCATGGCCCACTCGACGTGTCTCCGGCTTTCCATCAACAAGGATTTCCCCGAGCCCAGGAAGATCGCCCGGGCCGTCGAGATCCTCGAGCGGGGTGGCGTGATCGCCTACCCGACCGACACGACCTACGGCATCGGCTGCAGCATCTTCGAGAAGAAGGCCATTGAGCGGATCCAGCTCGTGAAGGGCCTCAAGAAGGACCACCTCTTCTCGTTCATCTGCCCCGACCTCAGCGACATCGCGCGCTACGCCCTCGTCGAGAACGAGGCCTACCGCATCATGAAGCGGCTCCTGCCGGGCCCCTACACCTTCATCCTGCGGGCCACCCCCGAGGTCCCGCGCATGCTGCAGAGCAAGCGCAAGACGGTCGGCATCCGCGTGCCGAACCACCCCGTCACGCTCGCCCTGGCCCGCGCCTTCGCGAAGCCGATCATCTCGACGTCGGCGACGGTGCACGACAAGACCCTGCACAACGCCGACGACATCAGCCTCCACCTCGGCCACGGCCTCGACGTCATCCTTGACGGGGAGCACATCGATCAGCCGCCGTCTTCGGTGGTGGACCTCACCGGGCCCTACCCCGTCGTCGTCCGCGAGGGCGCCGGCGACCTCAGCTGGATCGCCGTCTGACGCTGCCGACGTTGCCGCCTCCGTGTCGGCTCCGTACCCTCGTCTCGTGCTCTTCTTCCTGGCGCTCTCCTGCCTCGCGGCGGCCACCTTCGGCTCGGTGGTGCTGTACCAGCGCGGCGAGCGCCGGCGTCTCGAGGCCGGCGGTGTCGCCGACCCGCGCCTGCTGCTGCCCGAGCGCCGCAGCGAGCCACCGAAGCCCGCGTCGACGCCCCCGGCCCGCAGCGGTGAGCCGACCCTCGAGGATCTGCAGCAGGGCGACATCGTCGACGACGGCGAGAACGACTGGGTCGTGACCGGCACCGCGCGCTACCGCGAGGAGCGCGAGACCTGGTGGTTGCACGCCCTCGACGGCGGCGCCCGTCAGCGCTTCCTTGAGGTGCGGCGGCGCGCGGGTGTGCTGGAGGTCGCCTTCGTCGACCGCGCCACCGGCCTGCCGCCGGGACAGCTCATGCAGGGCCTGACCTTCTCTGGCCAGGCCTTCCAGCTCGACGTCCGCGGTGACGCCCGTGTCGTCGTCGACGGCGTCGTCGACGGGACGGCCTCGGGCACCATCGCCTACGCCCGCTACGGCGGCCCCGGTGGCGCGCTCCTGCTCGTCGAGGACGAGGGCGCCGCCCGCCGCGCCTGGACCGGCAGCCGCGTGCCGGTCTCTTCGCTCTCCCTCATGTCTGGAGAGCTGAACCGGCAGAGCTGAAGGCGGACCGATCTGTCCGCAACGCCGCCGGCTGCGGCGCATCGATTTCCCAAGACCCGTTCCCCAGGAGGGACCCATGGCCACCGTGACCGCCACCGAAGAGAATTTCGAGTCCCTCGTCACCGACAGCGACATCCTGATCGTCGACTTCTGGGCGGACTGGTGTGGGCCCTGCAAGGCCTTCGCGCCCGTCTTCGAGGCCGCCAGCACGAAGTACCCCGACGTCACCTTCGCCAAGGTCGACACCGAGGCGCAGCAGGGCCTTGCCCAGGGCTTCGGTGTGCGGGCCATCCCGACCATCGCCGTCTTCCGTCAGCAGGTGCTGCTGTTCGCCGAGGCCGGCGCGCTGCCGGCGGCGGCCCTCGACGAGCTCATCAGCCAGGCGAAGGCCCTCGACATGGAGAAGGTCAAGGCCGAGATCGCCGAGCACGAGAAGGCCCACGCCCACGAGCACGGCCCCGACTGCAAGCACTGACCCGGTTGCAGAGCGCGGTGTCGTCGACGAGGACGATGCCGTGAACCTCTCCGCTGCCGATGTCGCCGACCTTGCCGCCGCCGCCACCCGCCTCTACCGGCGCGGGTTGTCGGCGGCGCGTCCGCTCGATGGGGTCGTGCGCGACGCCATGGCGAAGGACCTCAAGGGCTCGCCCCGCCCCTTCCGCGGGCGGGTCGCCCGGCTTGCCCAGGCCATGTGGCGTCGTCGTCGGCTGCTCGAGGCCATCGAAGAGGCGGGCCGACCGCTCGGCATCGTGCACCGTGAGCTGCCGGCGTTCATCGCCCTCGTGCTGCAGGCCCGCGACGACGGCGAGGTCGTCCCGCCCCTGCCCCTGCCCCGCCCGGACCGCATCCGCCTCGAGGACCTCGTCGACACCGTCGTCGCGGGCGCCAGCGTCGCCGTCCGCGCAAGCCTGCCCGACTGGCTCGGCGCGCGGCTCGTGACGATCGGTGGCGAGGCGCTGGCGCTGTCGTCGACGTCGCCGCCGCCGACGACGCTGCGGGCCAACACCCTCAAGGGCAGCCGCGATGCCCTGCTCATGGCGCTCGCCACCGAGGGCATCGACGCCCGCGCCTGCGCCCGCTCCCCCGTCGGCGTCGTCGTCGACGGCGGCGCCGATGTGTTTCGCACGAAGGCCTTCCACGACGGCCTCTTCGAGATGCAGGACGAGGGCAGCCAGCTCGTCGCCCTGCACGCGGGCGCCGCGCCCGGCGAGCGCGTCGTCGACGGCTGCGCCGGCGCCGGTGGCAAGACGCTGGCGATGGCAGCGGCGATGCAGAACAGCGGCTCGATCGTTGCGCTCGACGTGCACGGCGGCCGCCTCGACGCGCTGAAGCTGCGGGCCCGCCGCGCCGGCGCCCACAACGTCCGCGCCGTCGACCTCGAGGAGGCGCCGAAGCAGAAGAAGCGCCTCAAGGGCAGCTGCGACCTCGTCGTCGTCGACGCGCCTTGCAGCGGCACGGGCGTGCTCCGGCGCAACCCCGACACCGGCTGGCGCCTCGGCGAGGCCGACGTCGCCCGCCTCGTCGATGTGCAGCGCGAGCTTCTCGACGGCTACGCGCCGCTCGTGCGGCCCGGCGGTCGGCTCGTCTACGCGACCTGCTCGCTGCTGCCCGAGGAGAACGAGGCCCAGGTCGCCGGGTTCCTCGTCCGCCACCCGGACTTCGAGGGCGATCCCGCCCCCCTCGCGCTGCGCCCCACCGGCGACGCCGACAGCCACGACGGCTTCTTCGCCGCCACCCTGCGGCGAAAGAGTCCCCCGACCGCGTGACGGGCGGCGGCGTTCTCTGGCATCGTCGTCGGCCATCATGACCGCCGCCACCGCTGCACCACCTGCCCCCGCGCTGCCGCGCTCGCCCTATTTCGTGAGCGCGGCCTGGGACTTCCTGCTGATGGGGGGCGCTTCGCTCCTCTGCTACGGCATCATGCGCCTGGTCACCGATGGTGAGCGCACCGAGACGGTCATCGCCGCTGGCGCCGCCCTCGCCTGGGTCATCAACTGGCCCCACTTCGCAGCGACGAGCGCCCGCCTCTACGGCTCCCGCGAGAACCTCGCCCAGTACCCGATCACCGCCTTCGGAGCGCCGCTGCTCGTGTTGTGCGGTGTTGCGGCGTCGATGGCCTCTCCCGACGTCATCGCGCCGTGGTGGCTGAAGCTCTTCATGTTCTGGTCGCCGTACCACTTCAGCGGCCAGACGGTGGGGCTCACGTTGCTCTACGCCCGCCGCACCGGCTTCTCCTTCACGCCGGTCATGCGCCTCGCGCTGTCGACGTTCGTGTTCTGCAGCTACCTGCTGCCCATCGTCCGCTTCGAGGTCTCGACGGTGGGGAGCCAGTACTACGGCATCAACTACCCCGGACTCGGCATCCCCGGCTGGACGCCCGACGCCGTCATGGCCCTCATGGTCGCGGGCGCCCTCGGCTTCCTCGTGCTCGCCGGCAAGAAGGCCCTCGACGAGAAGCAGGCCCTGCCCCCGATCGTGCTGCTGCCGGCGGTGACCCAGTTCGTGTGGTTCCTCCCCGGTGGCAGCTGGGCGACCTTCGCGGAGTTCGTGCCGTTCTTCCACAGCCTCCAGTACATGCTCGTCGCCTGGTCGCTCATGCTGAAGGAGAAGCTCGACGGCGGCGGCCATCGGCCCTCCGTCCGCTTCGTCCTCGGCGAGAGCGCGCGCTGGTACGTGCTGCTGATCATCGGCGGCGGCATCCTGTTCTCCGGACTGCCGCATCTCATGAGCCGCGTGAGCGGCACGACCATCTGGTTCTCGACGGCCATCGTCATCGCCGGCGTGCAGATCCACCACTTCTTCGTCGACGGCGTCATCTGGAAGCTGCGCAGCAAGAACGTGCGCTCGCCACTGCTCGGGACGCTGGATGAGCTGACGGGTGCGGCGTCGCGGGAGGAGCGGTGATGGACCACCTCCTCGACAGCGACGTCGCCGTTCCGCTGCTGCTGCTGGCGCTCTCGCTGCAGATCGTCGTGGCGCTCCTCGGCGTCGGCCTCAGCCGGCTCAAGCCCGCCATCACCCGCTCGGCCCTCATCACCCAGGTCCTGCTGGCGGCGTTCTTCCTGCTCATCGTCGTGACGCCGGGCCTGCAGGCCGATGCCAACACGGCCGACAGCCCGCGCCTGCTCAGCCTGGCGGTGTTCCTCGGCCTGCTCGCCCTCCTCAAGCTGCTCGGTCGATTCGAAGAGTGAGCCGCCGTCGCGCCACGCCTTGCGACACGCCGCGTCATCGCTACGGTGGACGGTGAGTCGACGCTCGTGCCCCGGCGCCGTTCCGGCGTAGCGTCACCCGGGGAGCCCGATGAACGCCGAACTGCCCATTCTGATTATCGACGATGAAGCCGCCGTGGCGCGGGCGATGGAGCGGCTGCTGGCCGGTCGTGGCTATGCCACCCGAATCGAGTCGTCGCCCGCCGCGGCGCTCGCCGCGATCCGCGAAGAGACCTTCGGCGCTGTCATCTCCGACATGAACTTCTCGCCGGAACACACCGACGGCGACGAGGGCACCGCCCTGTTTCGCGCCATCCGCGAGATCGATCCCGAGCTGCCCGTGATCCTGATGACGGCGTGGGCAAGCCTCGAGCGCGCCGTGTCGCTCGTGCGCGACGGCGCCGCCGACTACCTCGAGAAGCCCTGGGATCCCGACAAGCTGCTGCCAACGCTGAAGAACCTTGTCGACCTGCGCGCGACCCGCCTCGAGAACCGCCGCCTCCTCGGCGAGCGTGAGCGGGAGCGCGACGAGCTGCAGGCCCGCTTCGACCTCGGCGGCCTCGTCTACCGCTCGCCCGCGATGCATCGCGCGGTCTCTCTGGCGGCGCAGGTCGCCCGCTCGGAGGCGCCGGTGCTCATCCCTGGCGAAAACGGCGTCGGCAAAGAAGTCATCGCCGACCTCATCCAGCGCAACTCGTCGGTGCGCCACGGCCCCTACGTCCGCGTGAACGCGGGCGCCCTGCCCTCCGAGCTGCTGGAGGCCGAACTCTTCGGCGCCGAGGCCGGCGCGTTCACCGGCGCCCAGAAGTCCCGCGAAGGTCGCTTCGAGGCAGCGGATGGCGGCACGCTCTATCTCGACGAGGTCGGCAACCTCTCGGCGCACGGCCAGGCGGCCCTGCTGCGCGTGCTGCAGACGGGGGAGTTCGAGCGGCTCGGGTCGACGAAGACGCGCAAGGTCACGGTGCGGCTGTTGTCGGCGACGAACACCGACCTGCTCGACGCCATCCAGAAGGGCCTCTTCCGCGAAGACCTCTACTATCGCCTCAACGTCATCGAGGTGCGCATACCGCCGCTGCGTCGTCGGCAGGAGGACATCGTGCCCCTCGCCGAGCACTTCCTGCGACACCACGCCGGTGGCCGGCCCCTCACCCTCGACGATGCCGCCCGCCGGGCCCTGTTGGCGCATGCCTGGCCCGGCAACGTCCGTGAACTCTCGAACCGCGCCCAGCGGGCCGCCATCGTCTGTCAGGGCAACGTCGTCACCGTCGCCGACCTCGGGCTCGAAGAGGCGTCGGCCAGCACCGCCCACCAACAGGCCGACGAGGCCGTCAGCGACGACGGCCTCGATGAGGCCCGCCGCCTCGAGCGTGTGCTCGCGCGGCACAGCGGCATTGTCGCCCACGCCGCCGCCGAGCTCGGTCTGTCCCGACAGGCCCTGTATCGGCGCCTCCGCCGTCACGGCCTCGAGCTCGAGCGCCGGGTGAAGCTCGAAGACGCCCCGTGAACCCCCGACGTCTCGGCAGCGAGCTCTTCTCGATTCCTCCCTTTGAGGAGGACGACGTTCGCCGCAACGCGAGCGTGCTGCAGACGGTGCTCGCGGTGCAGGCCCTGTCGGTCACCAGCTACGGCGTGTGGCTGGGGGCCACCCGCGCACCGCACCCGCTCGAGTTGCCGACGATCAGCGCGTTTGTCGTGTTGATGGTGGTGGCGCTCGCGCTCGTCCGCGTGGGCGCGGTGAAGGTCGCCGGCGGCCTCGCGGTGGCGACGCAGACACTGTTTTCGTTGGCGGGCGCCGCCGTCAACGTCAACGCCGGCGGCACGGCGGGCCTGTTCGTCGCAGTCCTCCTCGCCGGTGAGTTCTTCGGCGCACTGGGCGCCATCGTCGTCGGCGGCACCGCGCTGCTCGGGCTCGCGGGCATCGGCCTGATCGATCAGGACGTGCTGGTCGCCTTCTCCACGCGTCGGATCGCCTTCGGCACCCTTGCCAACCTCCTGACCGCGGTCACGATCGTGTCGCTGGCGACGCGGTCCGCGGCGGCGATGCTGCGCCGACTTCGACAGGAGCAGAACCGCGAGCAGCGCCTCAACGCCACGCTTGCGCAGCGGGTCAAGGACAGTGAGGCGCTCATCTCCATCGGCCGGCTCCTCGTCGAAGGCGACGCCATCGAGCAGGCCGCGGCGCCGGCCCTCACGGAGCTGGCGGCTGCCTGGGGGCAACCAGCGGCACTCTTCGGGCGCGGCGAAAACGCGCCGCACCCCATTGCCCAGGTCGGCCTCCGCGCGCCCCGGCTGGTGGGCGGAAACGACGAGGCCGCGCGGATCGTGAGCGAGGACGACGTCGTCACCGTGACGCTGACCGACGGCGCGCGGACCTGCGAGGGCCGCGCGATCGGCATCCGCACCGGCACCGTGCCCCACGGCATCCTGGCCGTCGTCTGCGCCGACGACGGGCCACGCCCCCCGGGCGACGCCGGTCCCCTGCTGCAGGGCGGCGCCGCGCTGCTGGCTGCGGCCTTCGAGTGGCAGGAGGCCGCCGGCCGTCTGCGCGCCGCCGAGCGTCGTCGCGCAGCACTCGTGAAGTCGTCACCCGACGCGTTCCTGATCGTCGAGGAGGACGGCACGATCATCGACGCCAACCCGGCCGCCCAGCAGCTCCTTGGCGAGGGCGGCCTCGTCGGCCGGCCCCTCTCGGGCGTCGAGGCCATCGGCGCCGACGACCTCAAGCGCATCACGCGCCTGCTGTCGGACAGCCGCACCGGCCGACCGACGGCGGAGCTGGCCCTCACGCTCCGGCCCGGCGACCGCAGCGCCGACGTCATCCTGCGCGTCATCTACACCATCGACGAGGGCCGCGGCCGCTTCGACGTGGCGCTGCGCGACGTCACGGCGCGCGCCGAGGCCGATCGCCAGCGCGAGCGGCTCGAGGCCCAGCTCTATGCGGCGCGCCGCCTCGAGGCCCTCGGTCAGCTCGCCGGCGGCGTCGCCCACGACTTCAACAACCTGCTCTCGGTCATCCTCACCAACGCGCGCCTCCTCGCCGAGCGCAAGGACCTCGACCAGAGCGCCCAGGACGACCTCAAGGAGATCGTCGAGTGCGGTCGCCGCGCCGCCGACCTCACCGGCCAGCTCCTCACCTTCGCCCGTCAGCAGCGACGCGAGCCGCGCGTCGTCGACGTCAACGGCGCCGTCCGCGGCCTCGAGAAGCTGCTGCGCCGGCTGATGCCGACGAGCATCACCCTGCACCTCGACCTCGTGGCCGATCCCTGGCCGGTCGTCGTCGACCCGTCGCAGCTCGAGCAGATCCTCGTCAACCTCGTGGCCAACGCTCGCGACGCGATGGAGGGCGCCGGCGGCAGCTGCACCATCACGACGCGCAACGTCGTCGCCCCCGCCGGCATCGTCGACGAGGGCGGCTTCGCCCCGGATCGCTTCCTCGAGCTGACGGTGCGGGACACCGGCACCGGCATGGACGAGGAGACGCGCGCCCACGTCTTCGAGCCGTTCTTCACCACCAAGCCCCTCGGGCGCGGCTCCGGCCTCGGCCTCGCCACCGTCTACGGCATCGTGAAGCAGTCGGGCGGCCACATCCTCGTCGACAGCGCCCCCGGTCAGGGCGCGACGTTCCGGGTCTATCTCCCGTGGGCCGCCCTCGCCGACGACGCCGACCACACCCCCGCCAGCGGCGGCGCCGTCACGATGGGCCGGGAGCGCATCCTGCTCGTCGACGACGATGAGGCCGTGCGTCGCGCCACCGAGCGGGCGCTGGTGTCGCGCGGCTTCACCGTGCTTGTCGCCCGCGGCGCCGGCGAGGCCCTCATGCTGGCCGGCGAGGCCTTCGACGCCGTCCTCGCCGACCTCGTCATGCCCGAGCTGGGTGGCGACGCCCTCGTCGAGCGCCTCCGACAGCAGCGGCCAGGCCTGCCGGCGGTGCTGCTCACGGGCTACGGCCGCCGTACCGTCGAGCTCGAGCGGCCCTTCCGGCTGCTGCGCAAGCCCGCCAGCCCCGACGAGCTCGCGCGGGCTGTGCGCGGCGTCATCGACGAGGGCCTGGTGCCCCGGCGGTCGCCGGCGTGAGCGACGACGTCCGCGCCGCCAAGCAGGCGCTCCGACGGCTCCTGCGGGCGCGGCTGGCGGAACTCACGACCGATGAACTGGCGGCCGCCGGCGCCGCCGTCACAGCGCACCTTGCCCCACTGCTCCCCACATCCGGTACGGTGGCCCTCTTCGCCGCGCGCCCGACAGAGCTGTCGACGCAGTCGCTCGACGACGCGTTGCGGGCGCGCGGCCTTGAGCGTGCCCTCCCCCGCATCGCCGGCGACGACCTCGAATTCGTGCGGGTCGACGATGGCGTGGCCATCGACGCCCTGCCGCGGGATCGCCTCGGCATCCCGACGCCCGGGGACGGCCCGCGCGTGCCGTTGTCGTCCTGCGCTCTCGTGGTCGTGCCCGGGCTTGGGTTCGACACCGGGGGCGGTCGCCTCGGCTACGGTCGCGGCTACTACGACCGCGCCCTCGTCGGTGTCGACGACGACGTCCTCGTGGGGGTGCTGCACGGGTGTCAGTGGGTCGACGCCGTGCCGCAGGAGCCCTGGGACCGGCGGCTGCGGCGGCTGGCCTCGCCGGCGGGG
>Ga0172373_10000420_pt1 | contig 69923 bp, 77 predicted proteins | sample Lak10m_2_FD_114546 | JGI IMG/M metagenome (GOLD analysis project Ga0172373, IMG submission 114546) | Freshwater microbial communities from Kabuno Bay, South-Kivu, Congo - kab_092012_10m | ecosystem: Environmental > Aquatic > Freshwater > Lake | place: Democratic Republic of the Congo...
CCAAGCCCACTTTAGCCTTGAATTCCGCCCCAAATACTTTGCGCTTCGTCCCGCTCATCGTCCGACTCCTTCTCTCTTCGGACTACAGCTTAAACTCCTGTCTTAAATTCGGGGGCCACTATAGTTGCGCGATATAAGGCGAGTCTATCGGGGATGCAGGCAGATGAAATTTATATGCTTAATAACAGCGCGGCAAGCCGGGCGGGTTCGTTAACGTTCAAAGAACTTTTCGAGGCGGACAATCAAATTGCGTTGGCTGGAGAAGGCTACAAACTTGTAGTGCCGTTTATTGGACGAACCGAATCTTTGTGGCGGTTATCGCCGTTCATATACCGCGGTGTTTCCTATGTGTACATGCAATCGCTTTACAAAAAGGACGAGGCGGTAGGAATGGATTTTGTTGTGATCGCAAAATACATCACGGGAAAAATTACCGGAAGAGAAACGACTGGAAAGATGGAAGACATTTGCTACATAGAACGAATTCGTGTGAATACCAAATAACGGGAGATATATCATGGCACTGACAAAATTGAATACAACTTGGGTGAATGGTTCATATCAAAATGATCGCGATGCCTACATAAAGTCTGAGGAGAACCAACTTCTGGCTGGCGGGAAACTTCGTTATCTTGCGCCTTACTATGACGGCAGCATAGCCGTCGGCTACGGTTTCGATTTGGTGGTGCATAGCGATGCTGAAATCAACAAAGCGTTTGCGGATGCCGGATTAAGCATAACGCTTGGCGATGCGGACAAGAACCTACTTGCCGCCGCGCGCGCTTATCGCGCAGCCAGCAGAGCCAAGCCACCGACAATATCATCAGTGGATTTACAAACTACACTGACGTATATTTCAGATCAACTTAAACTAAATCTGGGCAGCGAACCCAACGCAGTCAAACTTCTTGACTCGTACATGGTCAAGCAGGCTGAACCCCAAGTTACTGCGTTCTTAAAAAAATGGAATGGGGCAGACTGGGAGTCTTGCCGCGAACGCGTTGCGCTAATTTCTCTTGCATATAACGGCGGCCCCGGCCTTCTTACCACGAAAATTGGCGAAGCTATTGCGTCTGGAAATCGTGCCGAAGCATGGTTTGAAATTCGATATGACTTAAACAAAAATGGGAGCTATACGAACCGGCGCTATCGGGAAGCAGATGTTTTCGGTCTGTATGACAATCCAACAGCGCCTACTCTTGACGAATCCAAACAGATATACCGGATGTTCACGCAACACCGGGATGTCATCCTCAACTACGAAAACCAATATTCACCTTCAGGTGTAACTGACCCGCTGACTGGTGCAGGCGTCGGCACAATCCGCGACAATCTCGGTTTCGCCTGCGCCACCCTCCTAGGCGACCTCGCCAGCAATACCAATGCCGACATTGCCAACGCTTATTCCGCATGGCTGGCAGCAGGCAACGACCCTTCCACCTTCGACCCCACAAAAATGTTTGTAGGCGACCCCGCGCGAGGCGTTGCCGTCGATGCGCGCCAATACTCGATGCCGGGTGTAATGGGAACCGAGATTGCCAGCAACGACATCGTCATGGCTGGGGAAGGTGGCGTGTTTGGCACAACCGGCTATGCACGCTCTGGGGTCTGGTCTTGCAATAACGCATTCACTTTTTAAACGATGAGAACACGCGCAACCACCACAACACGCATTCCACCCAGCGGCGCACAGCTTGGCTACACCTACGACACCAACGGCAACAGGAGAAACAATCTAGTTGGATAAGAAAGGACACGCTTGCGTGTCCTTTCTTATGTAATCGTCAGATATTTTTTTATAGAATTTATCTAGCTCGGCTGGTACCGATGCAACTGAAATAGGTTCTCAGTCAGAGGTCATCTTAGCGACCACTTTGCGTACAAATGGCGCAACAACCAGTACCGAGGGAAATGCAATCGGCCAAGCTGTGGCGAAGCCTCTAAACCAGCGCGCGAAAAACTCATCATTGAAGCCTTGATTGATCAGTGTCACAGCGCCAGAGATGATGGTGACCATGATGATGGACAGCATGCCACCAAATAGTAAGTTGCTATAGCGCGCGGGGATTTTCATGGTGATATTTTAATTAGCCATAAGGTATGTCTTACCCTTACCTGAGCAAATTTAACATTCATTTTGCCTTTCGATCAGTTACGCTCTTTGTTCTCGTCTATATATTTACTCAACCACGCGCCTTGCGCGAGGATAAATACCAACATGAGTCCGGTGAAGCCGAATAACTTGAAATTGACCCAGGCATCAGTCGAATAATTGAATGCCACATAAAGGTTGATAAAGCCGAGCACTAAGAAAAACAGACCCCACATCAGATTCAAGCGATTCCAAGCGTGCACCGGTAATGCCAGCTTTTCATGCAACATGCTGCGCATCAGATTCTTGTGGAAAAATGTATTGGAGACCAGCAGTATTGCAGCGAACAGCCAATACAACACAGAGGGTTTGAACTTGATAAAGGTCTCGTCGTGGAGAATCAATGTGGCGCCACCGAATACTGTGATGATGGCGAAGCTGATCCATAACATGGTGTCTATCTTGCCGTGTCTGAACTTACTCCATGCGATTTGCGCCACGGTCGCTAAAATGGCGACGGCGGTTGCTACATAGATGCCTTGCAGCTTAAAGGCAATGAAGAACAACAAAATGGGGAAGAGATCGAAAAGCAGTTTCATAGAGGACTTATTTTTTAGTTAGGGTAAGTGAGGCGGAGTTGATGCAATAACGTAAGCCGGTGGGTTGGGGGCCATCAGGAAATACATGGCCCAGATGCGCACCACACTGCTTACAGCAGACTTCGTCACGCACCATGCCGTGACTGCTGTCACGTTTTATTAATACACGTTCTTGATGTTCGGGCTGATAGAAACTAGGCCAACCTGAACCTGATTCGAATTTGGTAGAAGAATCGAACAGCGGACTGTCACAGCATACGCAACGATACATGCCGTCGTCGTGACAATCCCAGTACATGCCGGTGAATGGAGGCTCGGTGCCGCACTGGCGTGTCACCGCATACTGTTCTGCGGTGAGTTGCTCGCGCCATTCGGCATCGGTTTTCTTGAGTGTGTCGCTCACGGTTTACAGGACTTCGCCGGCATGATCAGCCAAACGTGAACGTTCGCCGCGCATCAGGGTGACATGGCCACCGTGTTCCCAACCTTTGAATCTATCCACCACATAAGTTAGGCCGGAACTGCCCTCAGTCAGATAGGGGGTATCGATTTGCGCGATGTTACCCATACACACCACCTTGGTGCCGGGACCGGCGCGGGTGACTAGGGTCTTCATCTGTTTAGGAGTAAGGTTCTGCGCTTCGTCGATAATCAGGTATTTGTTAAGGAAGGTACGGCCGCGCATAAAGTTGAGCGACTTCACCTTGACGCGTGAACGGATCAGGTCGCGCGTGGCGGCACGGCCCCAGTCGCCACCTTCTTCCTCGGTCTTGTTCAATACGTCCAAGTTATCTTCCAATGCACCCATCCAAGGGTTCATCTTTTCTTCCTCAGTACCCGGTAAGAAGCCGATGTCTTCGCCGACAGGCACGGTCACACGGGTGATGATGATTTCGGTATAGATCTTGGTTTCTAGGGTCTGCCACAAGCCTGCCGCCAAGGTGAGCAGGGTCTTGCCGGTACCAGCCTGGCCGAGCAGGGTGACGAAATCGATTTCAGGATCGAGTAGTAGATTCAGCACGAAATTCTGCTCGCGGTTACGTGCGGTGATACCCCAAACATTGTTCTTGCTATGGGTGTAATCGGTCAGGGTACGCAATACGGCCGTATCGTCATTCTGTTCTTCCACAATGGCGTAGAAGGGTGTGTCGTCTTCTTTGAATACGAACTGGTTCTTGAAGAAGGCAGCACACAGTGGGCCACGTATCTGGTAATAAGTGTGGCTGTCCTTCTGCCAAGACTTCATATCCTTGCCATGACGCTCCCAAAAATCATCAGGCAGTTGCAGCACACCACTGTAGAGCAGGTCGCTATCTTCTAGCACTTTGTCGTTGAAGTAGTCCTGTGCTTCCAGTCCCAATGCACGCGCTTTGATACGCATGTTGATGTCTTTGCTGACCAGGATGACGGCGCGCTCAGGCTGCTGTTGTTGCAAACCTATGATGACGCCGAGGATGGCATTGTCTGCTTTGCCTAACTCCAGATTCTGCGGTAATTCATATTTGACAAAGCTGGTCTGTAGAAACAGTCGACCAGTGCAATTCTTGTGTGCGGTAGATTCTAAAGCGATCCCATCTTCTATATTGCGCGGCGCATCGTTGACTATCTCATCAAGAAAGCGGCTGGCTTGGCGGGCATTACGTGCGACTTCCGTCATGCCCTTTTTCTTGTTATCTAACTCTTCCAAGACAAACATCGGCAGACAGATGTCGTGTTCTTCGAAGCGGTACAGACTGGTCGGGTCGTGCAACAGTACGTTGGTATCCAGAACGAAGAGTTTGGTGTGGTTGTCCTTGGTGGCTGCTTTTTTACGTGGGGGCATGGTAGAGGCCTTTTAGTTGAGCGACTTGACGAAATCGAGCACCGACTGTGCATGCTCGGGGACTTTGACACCGCGCCATTCCTGGCGCAAAACACCTGCTTTATCGAATACGAAAGTACTGCGCTCGATGCCGCGTACTTGTTTGCCATACATGTTCTTCATCTTCATCACGCCAAACAGCGTGCACACTGCCTCATCTGGATCGGAGAGCAACTCGAAAGGCAGGCTGAACTTGGCTTTGAAGTTCTCATGCGATTTCAGACTGTCACGCGACACGCCTACCACTTCGCAGTTGGCAGCCAAAAATTCTGGGTAGAGATCGCGGAATTGCTGTGCTTCGGTGGTGCACCCCGGTGTGTTGTCTTTGGGGTAGAAATAGACCACCAAGTGTTTTCCGAGATGGGCAGAGAGGGTAAAAGTTAAACCACTGGTAGCGGCTGAGGTGAAATTCGGTACGGTATTTTTTGGCATCGACGGGCTCGCTTTAGGTGTTGGGATTCTGTGCAAAATTCGCAGCGATGGCAAGCACCATGAAAGAATATTTTTCTTGGCGAATCTCAGCAACTCATCCGGGCAATTTGAATAAAGACATTGTTTGACTAACAGATATAGGCCGAGGATACTTTGCTCGCTTTTGCCAGTCGTTCGAGAATCTGATGAAAAAGGGCACCACGATGTTGTTCGATTTACCAACGGGAGATCAACGTGAAAAAAAGTACAGCTACACGCAGTGCAATGCTGCCTTTGCAGTTTCAACACCCTGTTACTCTTATTCTTATTGCGCTTCTGACAATGATGGTGATGCCTAAACCTGTGCATGCCGCTACTTCTAATGCGCTGTTGCAGCAGTACATCATCTCGCTGTGTGGGCGTAATCCAAACCTTCTTTTGCCGCCCGGATGGGATCGGGTATCTTTGAACGCGATGTGTACCAGTACACAAAATGGTCTGGCAGGGGCGGCGGGCGGTGCATCTGTGTCGGCCAATATGAGCAGTATGGGGGGAAGTTCCGGCTTGATGCGCGGCGGCAATGACCGTGAGCGTCGCGAAAAAAACAAGAATCAGGTTACAGCGGCTGCGAGCGCCGATGATGGCGGTTGGGGGGTGATGATCTCTCCGCAATATGGCAAAAATGAGCGTGCCGATAGCGTGCTCGAAAACGGTTATAAATCTAATCTGGCGGGGCTGATGATAGGTGTGGATCGTCGTTATTCAGATACTTTCGTATTGGGTCTCACGCTGGGTCAGACTCGAGATAATGCTACTTTGCTGAGCGGTGGTGGTTCACTCAAAACACAAAATAATCTTGCAACGCTTTATGGCACTTGGTTGCCTGCTGAGAACATCGCGGTTGATGGCTATTTAGGTTACGGCAAGCTTAATTACGATAGTCAACGTCATGTGGTGTTCGGTGCCATCAATGGCTATACCACTGGCGCAACAACTAGCAATCAGTTACTGGCGGGTACTTCGGCAACTTATATGAAGGAGCTAGGACGATACAACCTCGCACCATTTATCAACTTAGATTTCATCAAGACCAAGTTCAAAAACTATAGCGAACGGGGTACGACTACACTAGAGATGCATTACGGTGATCGCAGTACTCTGTCGCTGACTAGCAGTTTGGGTAGTCGTGTCTCTACTTCATATGGCAAGGAGTGGGGAAGCTTGGAACCTATGGCACGCTTCGCTTTCGTCCATGAGTTTCAGAATCGATTCCGTCAGATCAGCAACGAGTTGATCAGTACACCTGGTACAGGATTTGTAGTTGAGACCGATGCGCCAGACCGCAACTATCTATTGCTGAGCGCAGGCCTCACGGCAGCAATGAATAGTGGCACTCAGTTGTACGCTGATTTTGAGAAGCGCACTCAGGATCGCTTTCTGAGTAGCTGGTCGCTTAGTGCCGGCGTGTTGATGGGATTCTGACAGCACAGTCATAGTCGGGGGCAGGTATGAAAATCTGGCTGCTCCTGATCGTGCTGTTCTCAGGTGGATGCGCAAGTCCTACGCAAAATTTTAATCAGCATGCCGCCCGCTTGGGTTTTGACAGGCAGTTGATAACAGGGGTTGGTTTTCGGCATGTCGTCTATTTTAAACAGGGGCATGCACCGGTAGGCTCTATCCTACATGTCTATTTAGATGGCGACGGCAGCCCCTTGTTAGCGCGCAACCTAGCCGCCAGCGATCCTACGCCGCATATGCCTTTGATGCTGGACTTGATGGCTCAAGATTCCGTGAGCAGTGTTTATCTGGGCAGACCTTGCTATCTCGGTTTGAGTGGCAGCGCTTTATGTACGCCGAGTCTATGGACTACCGCGCGTTACTCCCAGCAGGTGATAGACAGTATGACGGCAGCGTTGAGTCGGATTTCGGCTGGTTACACAAGATTGGTATTACTTGGTTATAGCGGGGGAGGGACGTTGGCCATGTTAATGGCGGAGAGCTTGCCCAAGACAGAAGCGGTCATCACGGTCGCGGCCAATTTAGACACCGAGCGTTGGGCAGCTTTGCATCGCCAGCCGACTTTGAGCGAGTCACTCAATCTGGCTAAACGTGAAGCTTTACCGATTGCCATCAGACAGCAACATTTCGCTGGAGCCGAAGATATCAACGTCCCGCCGCTTCTAATTCAAAATGCGCTCACTCAGCAAAAACAGGCTCATTTGAGGGTGTTTGAAGGACAAGACCACGCTTGTTGTTGGCGCAAGGTGTGGCCTGAGATATTGGGAAGTTTGAGTGCCGATTAGTCTCAAGCTCACTGAGAAGGAGAGCGGAATGTATAACCAAGCTATTGTGGTCAAACTGTTGCGCAATCTGCTGATACTCCTATTGGCATGCACCTGCAGTGTTGCGCAAAGCGCCCAGCCCGTAGTGACTGAGCATACGAAGCTATTGCCGCCGCGTGCCGAGCCTTACGCTCTGCAAGTGGGTAGCGGCAAGGTCGCTGTCATTTTTTATGTCACTCGACTTGACCACGGTAAAGCAAAAATTTATCTGCGCCGAACTGATCAACGTGTCGGTGTGCTGATGAATGATCTTGGTCGTGCGGGGGACCGTCAGGCCAATGACGGTGTGTATGCGGCACGCATCACCGTTGATACCACAAGTTTCAAACCTGATAGTTACCTCTCAGCGTAATAGGAGAACAAAATGAGAATCAAATCATGGTTAAAACTCATTGTGCTTGTAGCGATGTTGTCGCTGCCGGTCGTTACTTTTGCAGTGACCCGGGCAGGAGATATCACACGACTAAGCGGTAATGGCGTAGCACAGGCGAAAACAGCTGATGGCAACACGCGCAATTTACTTAAGGGTGATGCCATCTATTCGGGAGACACCATTAGCACGGGACAGGATACGACCTTGGATATTCTGTTCGCTGACGGCTCGCGCTTTTCGGTAGGGCAGCGCTCAGCCTTCGTCGTGGATAAATTCGTATATAACAATAATAAAGAAGGTGACAGTTTCCATTCTCATATCCTCAAAGGGCTGTTCCGTTTTGTATCTGGTTTGATTGCCAAATCGCAGAACCGTGACATGACGGTCGGTGTCAGCGTCGCCACCATCGGGATACGCGGTACACATGTGCAGGGCGAAGTGACCGAGCGTGAGGAGAAGGATGGCGTGACGGTGGACGCATCGGCCAAGGTGATGCTGCTGGAGCCCGAAGAAGAAGGTAAGCAAACCTCTATCATTGTTTCCAATGAATTCGGTAGCGTGGTAGTGGATAAACCTGGTTATGGCACCGAGATAGCGGATGAGAAAAGTCCTCCTTCACCGGTGCGCAAGATGCAGTTGCACACCCTAGACAACATTCAGCGCGCGATACGTAACTCAGTACGACAGAGTGGTACGGCTAGACCAAGAATGTGACGCAATTGTGACGGTTATCTGTCTCGCAAAAGTGACTAGGCTATGGTACGTTGCCGTCCCATTCAGTATTGAGTCATAGCGATGGCAGACGAAGATTTTATGCGCGAAGCACTCCGCCTCGCAGAGCAGGCCCAGCAGTTGGGCGAAGTGCCAGTGGGGGCGGTGGTGGTCAAGGATGGGCTGATTATAGGTCGGGGCTACAACTCACCCATCACGCTGCACGACCCTTCGGCACATGCCGAGATGCAGGCCTTGCGCGAGGCGGCCAAGGCGATTGGCAATTATCGTCTGGTTGGTTGCGAACTTTTCGTCACCTTGGAACCTTGTTTGATGTGTGCCGGTGCGATCATGCATGCGCGTGTAGCACGACTCGTGTATGGTGCCAGCGACTTTAAGACCGGAGCGTGTGGCAGCGTGGCAGATACCTTTGCACAACCTAGTTGGAATCATCACACCAAAGTGGTCGGTGGGGTAATGGCGCAGCAATGTGGTGAGACCCTGAGCGCCTTCTTTGCCATGCGTCGTGCGCAGAAGAAAGCCGTATGAACATCAAGATACATTTAGACACACAGCGTTTGAAGTTATACGCCGACAGCGGCGCGTTGCTGCGTGACTATGAGGTCTCTACTGCCAAGCAGGGCATGGGCGAGCGTCGTGGCAGTTATTGCACGCCGCGTGGCCGTCACATCGTGCGCGCCAAGATCGGACAAGGCTGCCCTGCTGGTACGGTATTCGTGGGCAGACGTGCTACCGGTGAGATTTACACACCGGAATTAGGTGAACGTTTTCCTGATCGAGATTGGATATTGACGCGCATCTTGTGGCTGTCCGGTTGTGAAGTCGGCTACAACAGATTGGGCGCATGTGACACCATGCGTCGATATATTTATATACACGGCACACCCGATAGTGTCACGCTGGGCGTGCCCGGTTCGCATGGTTGTATCCGTATGGCGAATGCCGATTTGATCGAATTATTCGATCTGGTATCCGCTGGTATTGCAGTCGAAATCATTGCATGAGGAACTTAAAATGACGCAGCCCTTTACCGTAAGTTTGGTTAGTTGGCACGATGGCGAACCATTGCTCAAGGCGATACGCACGACAGTTTTCATTCGAGAGCAGGGCGTACCTGAAGAAATGGAGTGGGATGAGCATGATGCGACATGCAGACACGCGTTGGCATTGAGTTTGAATGGCGATGCGATAGGCTGTGGCCGTATGTTCAGCAATGGCCACATTGGTCGCATTTCAGTATTACCCGAGTGGCGCGGCAAGATGGTTGGCACTGCCATCATGGAAGCCTTGCTTAACTACGCCAATGCGCATGACTATCCGCAAGTCGATGTCGATGCGCAGGTGCAAGCCCAGCCTTTTTACCAGCGTTTCGATTTCGTCGAGCGCGGCGAGGTATTCATGGATGCGGGCATCCCGCATATCAAGATGTTGCTGAAACTCAAATGAAGCAACTAAACCTTTAGCGGTCGTTATGCACAGCCTGCCTGAACTGAGCGAACTGGAACATATACTCGAGCTGGGGCGTGGGCATCTGGATGTCGATGTTGCCTGTATGGTGAGCAGTAAAGGCCGTGATTTTCCAGTCTACCGATTGTCTCTGGGCAACTCCGACAGCAATGTGCCTGCCATCTGTTTCTTTGGCGGCGTGCATGGTCTGGAACGCATTGGCACTCAGGTGTTGTTATATTTTTTGCGCAGTTTGCTCACCCGTCTGGAGTGGGATCGTAGTCTGCATCACCTGCTCAACGATGTGCGCTTGGTTTTTATGCCGCTGGTCAATCCTGGCGGGATGTGGGCCGGTACACGTTGCAATCCCAATGGGCTGGATCTGATGCGCAACGCACCGATAGAGGCTGAAGGGAAAGTGCCATTTCTACTTGGCGGACAGCGCATCAGTCATCATCTACCTTGGTATCGCGGTAAGCCTGATGCGGCAATGGAGCAGGAGAATATCGCGCTGTGCGATCTAGTCAGACGCGAACTGTTGGGACGGCCATTCAGTATCGCCATCGATTGCCATTCCGGCTTTGGTGCACGTGATCGCATCTGGTTTCCGCATGCGCACAGCATGCACCCCATCGAGCATTTGGCCGACATCGTGCGTTTGGAAGAATTGTTCCAACAGACTTATCCGAACAACCGTTATCTGTTTGAACCGCAGAGCGTGCAGTACCAGACGCACGGTGACATCTGGGATTACCTATATCTTGAGTCGCAACGTACGAGCGGTAACACTTTTCTGCCGCTCACTTTGGAGATGGGCTCTTGGCTGTGGGTGAAAAAGAATCCTTGGCAATTTTTTTCTCGACAAGGTTTATTCAATCCACATGTGGCGCATAGACAACATCGGGTGTTGCGCAGGCATGCGGTGTGGCTGGATTTCCTGATGCGCGCCGCGAGCGGGCATGAGCGTTGGCTGGTGCAAGGGCCGACACGTTTGCGCATGCAGGAGCATGCTATCGCGCGTTGGTATAAATCATGAGTACTTGGGTGTTGTTACGTGGTTTGATGCGTGAGGCGCGTCACTGGGGCGACTTTCCAGTGCGCTTGCAGCACGCCATGGGCGGTACGGTCGTGATGCCGGATATGCCCGGCAACGGCAAGCTGTATAAACAGCGCAGTCCTAGCAGCGTGCGTGAAATGACGGAAGCTTGCCGTAGTCAACTACAGGCACAGGGCTACTTGCCTCCCTATCGGATATTGGCGATGTCTTTGGGGGCGATGGTGGCGGTAGATTGGGCGGCGCGCTATCCGCAAGAGTTGCAGAGCATGGTACTCATCAACACCAGTCTTGCGTCCTATAGCCCCTTTTATAGACGTTTGCGCCCAGCCAACTATCCGCTCCTGTTCGCCGTGTTGCCGTTTGTTTCACCGGTCCGGCAGCAGGCGTTGATTCTGCGCCTCACGAGTAATCTGCTTGCGCCAGCACAGCATGCCGCGACATTGGAACACTGGCAGCACTATGCACGGGAGTTTCCGGTTACACGCGCCAATGCGCTGAGGCAGTTATATGCGGCGGCCAGTTACCGTGCCGTCATTGAGCAGATACCGGTGCCAGTGATATTGCTCAGCGGCCAGCAGGACAGACTGGTTGATTGCCGATGTTCTGAGTTGCTGGCTGAGCGTTGGGCTTGCCCTATTCGTCGTCACCCCACTGCCGGGCATGATTTGCCATTGGATGACGCGGACTGGGTGTTGCAGCAAATCAAAGACTGGTTGAGCCGCCAGTCGCCACCCTAATTATTTGAGTAAAGCCAATTCGCTGTTGAAGCGCTTATCCGTCTGCGTCGGTGCGGTATAGCCGTCGAAGTTATTAGCCATGATCTGGTCTAGTAAATTCAGGCGGTCGCGTGGGGCGGGGTGGGTCTTGAACATCAATGCCAGCGAGGAGTCTTGGGCATTGGCAGAATCCAGCATCTGCAACACCGCAGGCAAACCATAAGGGTCATAGCCCGCACGGGTGGCGATGACGATGCCTTTGCGATCAGCTTCGAACTCATCGTTCTTGTCCAAACCCTTGGCATAGACCTCGCTGCCGGCTTTGATGGCTTTGTCCAGCACCGGATTACCTTTTGCGTCGAGTGCTTGTCCGGCCAGATCGCTGGCGATGTTCAGCTTGGCGGATTTTTGCAGGGCAGCCAGATGATGCTTGCTCAGCACATGCACCATCTCATGGGCCAATACACCGGCCAATTCTGATTCGTTGCTCATATGCTGCATCAGCCCTTTGGTGATGAAGATGGTGCCGCCGGGGGTAGCGAAGGCGTTCAAATCGGTGCTGGACAATACACCGAATTGCCAAGGTAAATCGGGACGTTCAGTATGCAGGCTGATCCAGCGTCCCACTTGATTGACGTAACTCTGTACTTGCCTGTTATCCAGTAACGGTGATGCGCCTAGTAGATTAGACGCGATGCCGTGCCCCAGTTGTATCTCTTGTGCTTCAGTCAGCGGCTTATTGGCCTCTTGTACTTTTTGCACCACGTCCACGCCGCTCTTCAAGGCTTTTTGCCAATCGAAGTCGAAGGCGCAGGCAGATAGGGAAGTCAGCATTGCCAGAGTGGTGATGATGAGTTTACGTTTGAGCATGATGGCAGCCGTCCTGTCAGTTAGTTGCTGGGGCTGGAACGTAGTCCAGTGTCTGCGTCTTGAGTTTGCTGCTACCACCAAACTTTTCTGCCTGTCGCTTATCCACGGCGTAGCCTTGTAGTTTTGCCAACTCGGCTGGATTGGGTTGTGAGTTTTGCAAGTCTTCTTCTGAGAGACCGCGCACGCCGGTCGCCACAGTGATGCCACTGCTGCCGCTACGCCCCATATTGAATAGACTCTGCAAACCGCTGTCACCTTGCTTCGTCGTGGTACTGCTGCTGCGTAGGTTGAGCATCTTCACCCAACCTTTGCCTTGTGCGCTGCTAATCTGTACCCAGCCGCCCTTGCGCAGCACGATGTTGACGCTGGCTTTCTCGTTTAATGTGGCGACTGTTGCGGCATCGCTATAGGGTTGCTGTTTGATTTCAGTCGACCGCACTGTGTAGGCTATGGCGTCGGCAAATGCTGTTAGTGGCAGGCAACAGAGCAGCAGTAATGCGTGTAGTCTTTTCATGATTTCACCTTGGGAAAATACAACTCAACTTCTTTATTGCGGCCTTTGACTTTATAAGAGCCGGTCGGGGTAAAGTCAAATGCCTCACCACAGCGTTCTACCGTGTCGCTGGACACTAGGATACGCGCCACGCCTTTAGTCAGTCCTTCGATACGGCTGGACAGGTTGACGGTGTCGCCGATAGCCGTGTAGTCCATGCGTGCGTCGGAGCCGATGAAACCGACCACCGCCTTGCCGCTGTGTACGCCTATACCGACATCGAACTCCGCGCCTTCTGCGCCCAACTCTTCCTTGAACTTAAGCAAGCATGCCTCCATCTCGATGGCTGCTGCCACTGCGTGAGCAGCATGCTGCGGATCGTCCTGCGGTGCACCCCAGAACGCCATGATGGCATCGCCGATAAATTTATCCAGGGTGCCGCCGTGGCGGAAGATGATCTCGACTTGCAGGGTGAAATAGCGGTTGAGCAGGGCGACGATCTGTTCCGGCGTATGGCTCTCGGACATGGTGGTGAAGCCGCGTATGTCGGAGAACAGCACGGTGATGTCGCGCGCTTGCCCGCTCAGAGATTGCGGGGTTTCGCCTTGTGCCACCAGCGACTCGACCACGCGCGGGTCGAGGAAACGGTTGAACATGCGCACCGTCTGTTGGCGCGACTCCTTCTCGCGCAGATACTCACTGAGTGCCGCACCGAAGTAGAACAGCCAGCCAAACAATAAGGGCGTGACCATATCCAGACTGAGCATGCGGGTCATCGCAAAATACTGTGTGGCGAGTAAAGCTAGGCTGACGGTGAGTAAGGCGATGCCAATTTTGAAGGCATCCATGCGTCTGGCGAACAATGGCAGTTGCAAGGCAACGAGTAAACACGCCAGCAGCGGTGCGAAATACGCGGGTGCGGCGCTGGTGTAGCGTTGGTTTTTGAGATTATCGATGGCGGTAGCGAGTATCTCCGTCCCCCAATATAGGTCGGAGATAGGGGTGGCGCGGATATCGTGCAAGCCTGTTGCGCTACTGCCGATGACGACAATTTTGCCGCGTAATTCGTTGCTGTCACGCAGTGGTTTTTGGCGCGACTGGTCTGCGTACAGCTCGCTGTAGGAGATATGTTGGAATGCGGGTTGCAGACCGCGCCAGTGCAAAATGATGCTGTCCTGCTCCGGCGCTTGGATGCCCATATCTCGTGTCACGCGAGCAGGCAGTGACTCCAGTTGCCAGCCACCAATGTCGCGGCGCACCTCGTAACGGCGCGCGATGCCGTCCTTGTCCTCGGTGAAATTAATGAGTCCCATACGCCAAGCTTGCGGGTCTATGGCTTGCGGTGCCAATAGCTGGGCACGCGCATTTGGGTCGGCATCCGCGCGATGCGGTAGCGGCGAGACTTTCGCCAGCTCGGCCAACGGCACGCCCGAGCCTTGCTCTCCCGCTAATTGCAACATGGGGAAATAGACGTTGCGGGTATCGTGCAGCACCTCGTTGAACATCTGGTCGCTTTCGGGGCGATAACGATCCGGCTCGCTGAACAGAATATCGAACACGATGGCGGCGGGCTGTTGGCGTTCTATGCCTTGCAGCAATTCACCATGCACGGCGCGTGGCCAAGGCCAGCTGCCCGCCACGTCTTGCATCTTGGCGATGCTGGCCTCATCGATATCGACGATGACAATGTCAGGATCAGATTTTAAGGTGGCGGCGACCTCGCGCACGAATACATCTGACAGCGCGTGATCCAGCGTGCTGAATATATTCAGCGTGGCACTATTGAGCACGACCAGCAGCGCCAGTAGTACGGCTAACAGATGGATGCGCGTCAGCGCTGGTCTGGGTTTAGTCATCGTATTCTCCAGTGTCTAAGCGAGGGCGTAGGGCAGGGGGAGCAAATTCAGTTGCGCGCCTGTGGCCGTGCGTACCGTGTAGCCTTCCGCACTGGCAGTCTGTATGACCGCCAATATGTCATAGCCGCCGCTAGGGGCAGCGGCGACGTTGGCGATCATGCCGCTGGCCTGACCATCCATATCGTCGCTGAATAACTCCTCACCAGCTTGAGGTGCATCGTCGCAATTTAGATGGGCGAGATACATGCGGCGTTTGAGCTTGCCCAGATAGTGCATGCGCGCCACGATCTCCTGCCCGGGGTAGCAACCTTTTTTGAAATTGATGCCGCCCAGCGCATCCAGATTCGCCATTTGTGGGACGAACGCCTCTTGGGTTGCGGACACTACGACAGGAAGGCCGGAGCGAATGTTGAGCCAGTCCCAGCACGGGCTACCCACGGCTTGCACGCCCAGTGTTGTCCAGAGTTGTGCGGCTTGTTGCGCTGTCATATGCAATTGGAAACGCGTGGCGTTGATGCGCATGATGCTGGCGTTTGCCGTGGTGACGCAGGCGAGATTTTCCTGCGGTATGGCATCGCAGACTTTACGCAAAATCTGTTCCGCATCGCTGCCGCAAAGCCCGATGGCAACATATTCATTGCTGGCATCACTGATTTTTACTTTGGCACGCAGCACATACATGGAGAGTTTTTTGCGCATCGCCTCGACTAGGGAGGCGGGCAGTTGCAGCAGATAGTCCTCGCCGTCACGCCAGATGGTGAATACCGCCAGCATGCGGCCCTTGGCGGTATTGAAACTGCTTAGTTGCGCATGGGCGGCATCCACCAGGCGGATGTCGTTACTCAACAGGTTCTGCAAAAAGCCTTGTGCCTCTTCGCCCGTCACGCGCAGCGTGCCCAACTGGCTCAGATCGCACATCACGGTGCTGTGCGCCGTGGCGGCGAGCTCGGCGGTCGCGTCGCCGAAATTTTGCACTACTCCGTCGTGGATATGCGCGTGCTGTTGGGTGAGGAAATTTTGCCAGTCCTGATTCATATTTAAAGGTTCATGCGTGTGGATACGGAGAGTACCGATTCTACCGCGAAGTCAGAAAAATCCAGCGCATTCATCAGCGCAATTTTTATTTAGGCACACATATTGCTGAATACTCAGTTTGAGAGATGGATTAATCCAATAAAAAGGCGAGTGTGATGGGGAAAGTGTATTTGATAGGCGCGGGGCCGGGAGCGGCAGACTTGATTACCTTGCGCGGGGCGAGATTGCTGGGGCAGGCGGATGTCGTGCTATATGACGCGTTGGTGCAGCCCGAACTATTGGCGATGGCGCATTCTGAGGCGAGGATGGTTACGGTGGGCAAGCGTTGTAAAGAGATTTCCACCAATCAGCATTTCATCAATCGCAGCCTGGTCGAGGCGGCGCAGCATCATGAGTTAGTAGTGCGCCTTAAAGGCGGCGATCCGATGATATTCGGTCGCGCACAAGAAGAAATTGCCGCGCTGCAAGCTGCTGGTATCGAATACGAGATTGTCCCCGGCATCACCTCGGCACTGGCTGCGTCGGCCGCGTTGGGGGTGTCGCTTACCCAGCGTGGACGCAGCCGCAATGTTGTTTTTGTCACGCCGCGTGTGGGTGACAGCGAAGCCGTGAGTGACTGGGCGCAAAGCGTACTGGCTGCCGACACGGCGGTGTTGTACATGGCTGCCGGGCTGGCGGATGAAATTCCCGCAGTCCTGATGCAGCGTGGCTTATCGAGCGATACGCCGGCGGCGATTATTAGCAATGTCTCTTTGCCGAACATGAAAACGATCCATACCACGCTGGCTCAATTACCCGATGTGGCTAGCGGCGTGGGGGTACCCGCGCTGATTGTGTTGGGCGAAGTATTGCGTGTTCAGTTGCCACAGAGCGGGCTCGAAAGTGCGGAGAGATTACTGGCCTAACATTGCACCATGAAGGCACGAATTCTTGGTGCGGCGCACCTTAGTTGTGCGATTTTCATTTTGAATGCAGCAAAAAATTGCTTGAAAAATATCGGGAGTCGAGTTGAAAAAAATTTTAATCATAGATGATGTCAGGGATCGTGCGGCATGGTTGAAAGCCAGTTTGGAATTGGCTGATTTTGATGTGGTGGGTGTATTGGCTTGGGAGCAGGTGGATGAACGTGCGATAGGTGCAGCCTGCGCCGATGTCATCCTCGTTGATGCCAATGCGCCGGGGCGTGATACGCTGGAACAAATCAGCTTGATGTCTACGACCTTGGAAAAACCGGTGGTGGTGCTGGGCGCGCAGAATGATCAGCACAGTATTCAACAGGCGATGCGCGCGGGTGTCAGTGCGTATGTTGCGCATACCGTGCAGAGCGAAGATCTGAGCGGCATCATACAAGTAGCAGCAGCCCGATTTGCCGAACACAAACGTTTGCGTGACGAGCTGAAAGAAGCGAAGGGGCAGTTGGTCGAGCGCAAGTTGGTCGATCAGGCCAAAGCCATCTTGATGGCAGATCACGGCTACAGCGAACCCGATGCGTATAAGCGTATGCGTAACATGGCGATGAGCAAAGGCAAGCGTATGGTCGAAGTTGCCGAGGCCATCATTTTGGCTAAAGAGCTGAGTGCTTGAAGTAGATATTTGGTCTGCACTGTTTTGGTTTGGAGTTGCACCAGTAGTAGGCGTTTTGCGCGAACAGGGTAACTATAGCTAGCGTTGAATAAGTCTTAATATGTTGAATATAAGCTTATATTATTTTTTATATTTTTTCTGGCATGGCTATTGCTTATAGTTAATCAGCGCGAATCAACGGCGATTCGTAAGCTTGGAAGTAAAAGACAAAGGTGTCTTTCCGCATTGAGTGCGGAAGACACCTTTTTTATTTTTAATGCAGAAATTTTTAAGAAGATAGGGTTATGGAAAATTCTAAAACTGGCAACGTTGCGGCGGATTCTGCTGTGGAAACGCATACATTGGAACAAAACAGCCGGAGAGATTTTATGAAACAGGCGGGCATGTTATTGGGCACGGCGGGCATCATGTCTATGGTACCGATGGGGACACGCGCTGCGGCTTGGGCGACGGGTTCTGACGCGCCTGAATTAAAAGAAGTGAAAGTGGGCTTTATTCCTCTGACCGATTGCGCGTCGGTGGTGATTGCCTCGGTGATGAAATTCGATGAGAAATACGGTATCAAGATTATTCCTTCCAAAGAGGCTTCGTGGGCTGCGGTGCGCGACAAGTTGGTCAACGGAGAATTACATGCCTCGCATGTTTTATATGGTTTGATCTATGGCGTACAACTGGGCATAGGCGGGCAACAAAAAGATATGTCGGTGCTGATGACTTTGAACAATAACGGCCAGGCCATCACGCTTTCCAATCAACTCAAAGACAAGGGTGTTACCACTGGGGCAGCATTGAAAAGACTGGTGGATAGCGAGAAGCGCGACTATACCTTTGCGCAAACTTTCCCGACCGGCACACATGCCATGTGGCTGTATTACTGGCTGGCAAGCAATGACATCAATCCTCTGAGCGATGTAAAAACCATCACTGTTCCACCACCGCAAATGGTTGCCAATATGCGTGTTGGCAATATGGATGGTTTCTGTGTAGGCGAGCCTTGGAATAACCGCGCCATTTACGACAAGATTGGATTCACTGCCACCACCACACAAGACATCTGGAAGGATCATCCTGAAAAAGTGTTGGGTAGTACGGCGGAATTCGCACAGAAATATCCCAACACCGCGCGTGCCTTGATCATGGCAATTTTGGATGCGTCCAAATATATCGACGATATGGCGAATCGCCATAAGGTGGCCGAGATCATCGCCGACAAAGCCTATGTGAACTGTCCGGTGGATGTCATCGACCAACGCTTGGAAGGCAAGTATGAAGATGGCTTGGGCAAGAAGTGGAGCGATCCCAATTACATGAAGTTCTGCGGCGATGGCGCGGTGAATTTCCCTTACCTGTCGGATGGCATGTGGTTCTTGACCCAGCATAAACGTTGGGGCTTGCTCAAGACCGATCCAGACTATCTGGCTGTGGCGAAAAAGATCAACCAGGTCGAGTTGTACAAACAGGCTGCGTCGCAAGTCAAAGTGTCTGTACCCAAGGATGTCATGCGTACTTCAAAATTGATGGATGGCACAGTATGGGATGGCAAAGATCCCAAGAAGTATGCCGCCAGTTTTAAGGTGAAAGCATGATGAAGTTTAAAAAATATTTTGCCGAGCACCTGCTGCCGCCGACGTTGGGTATCGCCCTGTTTATCTTGTTATGGGCGGTGCTGTCGCAAGCCAGCGAGAGCCTGCCGGGCCCCATGAAAACATGGGATTCGGCAGTCGCCTTGTTCAGCGATCCCTTCTATCAAAAGGGGCCGAACGATCAGGGCATAGGCTGGAATATTCTGGCTTCCTTGCAGCGTGTCGGGGTCGGTTTTGGCTTTGCCGCGCTGATTGGCATTCCATTGGGCTTCATGGTTGGGCGTTTCGATTTTCTCAATAAAATGAGCGCGCCCATTGTGAATATGCTCAGACCTGTGTCACCACTGGCTTGGCTGCCGATAGGTCTGCTGGTGCTCAAAGCGGCCAATCCCGCCGCGATTTGGGTGATTTTCATTTCCAGCATCTGGCCGATGATTATCAACACCGCAATGGGCGTGCGCCAGTTGCCGCAGGATTATTTGAATGTGGCGCGTGTTCTCAATCTGTCCGAATGGAAGGTCTTCACCAAAATCCTGTTTCCCGCGACCTTGCCCTACATGTTGACCGGCATACGTTTGGCTATAGGCACGGCTTGGTTGGTGATTGTGGCGGCCGAGATGTTGACGGGCGGTGTGGGCATCGGGTTTTGGGTGTGGGACGAATGGAACAACCTGAATGTCGAGCACATCATCATCGCCATTTTTATTGTCGGCATCGTGGGTCTGTTGTTGGAAACCTTGCTGGTGAAAATCGCGCAGCGGTTTTCTTATTAACGCTCTAAGGATGATTTGATGAAGAAGAACTATGTACAGATCGAGAACGTGCAAATGTCTTTTGCGACCAAGCAAGGCACGTTCGTCGCGCTCAAGGATATAGACCTAAAAATCCAGCGCGGTGAATTCATCACGTTGATTGGTCATTCGGGTTGCGGCAAATCCACTTTGCTGAATCTGATTGCCGGATTGCTGATGCCGACCGCCGGTGTGATGTTGTGTGCAGATCGCGAGATCGCGGGGCCGGGGCCCGATCGTGGCGTGGTGTTCCAGAATCACTCACTGTTGCCGTGGCTAACCTGTTTCGAGAACGTTTATCTCGCGGTGGAGCGGGTGTTCGGTGCAACGGAAAGCAAGCTGCAATTACAACAGCGCACCGCTGAGGCATTGGCTTTGGTGGATTTGACCCACGCCGAACACAAATATCCGCACGAGATCTCCGGCGGGATGAAACAGCGTGTCGGCATCGCGCGTGCCTTGTCCATGCAGCCCAAGGTGCTGCTGATGGATGAGCCATTCGGCGCGCTGGATGCGCTGACCCGCGCCCACTTGCAAGATGAGTTGATGAAGATTGTCGCGGCGACCAATAGCACGGTGGTGATGGTGACGCACGATGTGGACGAAGCGGTGTTGTTGTCGGATCGCATTGTGATGATGACCAACGGACCTGCCGCCACCATAGGCGAAATCCTCACGGTGGATTTGCCCAAACCGCGCAATCGTCTGGCCTTGGCCAACGATGCGAAATACCACAGCTTGCGTGGTGCGGTGCTGGAATTTTTGTATCAAAAGCAGGCCAAGAAAGCGGCGTGACGCGATGAAAAAATTCTTCAGAAATCTTTTTGGTGCGGCTCGTTCAGCTCAAATTGAAGTCATGTACTTCGGTCGTCCCAGTGAGTTTTTGATGATGACATCGGAGCGCATCGAGATTTCAGACGACATCGGCACGCTGGGAAAAATGCTGGATGCTTTGCGTCAACGCGGCAATGTGTGGGCGTATGAACTTGACCAACAGTATCTGTGTTGCACCATCAACCGCAAAGCGGCGCAGTGGTCGGACACGTTGAGAGCGGGTGATGAGGTCGGTATTTTTTCGAGCAAGTCATCGTTCGCAGCAATCCAGGAACATTGAAAAGGACACATCATGGAAAAAAACAAAACGCGCTTGGTGGTGATAGGCAATGGTATGGCGGGCATACGCACGCTGGAAGAGTTGCTCAAAATGTCGCCCGACGAATATGACATCACGGTGTTCGGCGCGGAACTGCAACCCAATTACAACCGCATCCTGCTGTCTCCAGTGTTGTCCGGTGAGATGGAATTCCAGGACACGGTATTGAATGATTGGAGTTGGTATCAAGAACATCATATCAAGCTGCACGCCGGAAAAACGGTCAGCAAAATAGATCGTCATCGTTGTGTGGTGGAGACCGAAGACGGGCTGGTCGTGCCTTACGACAGGTTACTGATCGCCACCGGTTCCAACCCCATCATCTTGCCTGTTCCCGGCATCCATCTGTCCGGCGTGATTGCCTATCGCAGCATCGACGACGTGGAAAAAATGCAGGCTGCTGCCAAGGTCAGCAAACGCGCCGTGGTCATCGGCGGTGGCTTGCTTGGTTTGGAAGCTGCGAACGGCCTGGCTTTACAAGGCATGGAAGTGGCGGTGGTGCATTTGTGCGATTGGCCCATGGAACGGCAGCTGGACAAAGTCGGTGGGGGCTTATTGCAAGAGGCGTTGGAAAAACGCGGATTGAAGTTTTATCTGGCGCGCCAGACCGAAGCCATTCTGGGCATGGACAAGGTGCGCGGATTGCGCTTCAAGGATGGTGAAGAAATCGCTGCCGACTTGGTGGTGATGGCTGCGGGCATACGTCCCAACATTGCGCTGGCAAAAGCTGCGGGCATTCATTGTGAACGCGGCATCGTGGTGAACGACACGATGCAGACCTATGACCCGAAAATCTATTCCGTAGGTGAATGTGTGCAACATAGAGGCCAGACTTACGGCCTGGTCGCGCCCTTGTTCGAGCAGGCTAAAGTCGCCGCCAATCATCTCGCCGAATATGGCCGTATGCGTTATGAAGGATCATCGGTCTCGACCAAGCTCAAGGTGACGGGCATCGATTTGTTTTCGGCGGGTGATTTCAATGCCGGCCCGCAAGATGAAGAGTTGTTGTTGCAAGATTCGGCACGCGGTGTGTATAAAAAATTGGTGCTGCGCGACAACAAACTGCGCGGTGCGGTGATGTATGGCGACACCATAGATGGCCCGTGGTATTTCCAGATGCTGCGCGACGGCACGGATGTCAGCGAGATGCGTGAACACATCTTGTTCGGGCAAGTTCATTTGGGGGATGCGGGTCGCGGTGGCGCGGCCAGCGTGGCAAATATGCCGGATACGGCGGAGGTGTGTGGCTGCAATGGTGTGTGCAAAGGGGCTATCGTCAACGCCATCGTTGAGAAAAAATTATTCACCCTGGAAGAAGTGCGCGCGCATACCAAAGCGTCCAGTTCGTGTGGATCATGTACCGGCCTGGTGGAATCCATTTTGGCGAATACCTTAGGTGGGGATTACTCGACCAAGAGCAGCAAACAATCCATTTGCGCCTGTACCGATGCCACGCATGAGGAAATTCGCGAGGCGATTCCCCGGCAAGGTTTGAAGACTCTGCCGCAGCTGATGCAAGCCTTGGATTGGAAAACGCCGGATGGTTGCCACAAGTGTCGCCCCGCGCTTAATTTTTATTTGCTATCGGCATGGCCGGGTGAGTATCAGGATGACAATGCTTCGCGTTTCATCAACGAACGGGTGCATGCCAACATCCAAAAAGACGGCACGTATTCCGTCATACCGCGCATTTGGGGCGGTGTGACTTCGCCTGCTGAGCTGCGCTCGATTGCCGACATCGCGGACAAGTACCAAGTGCCGACGGTGAAAATTACCGGCGGGCAGCGCATCGACCTGTTGGGGGTGAGCAAAGAAAATCTGCCTAAGATGTGGGGCGATATGGTCGCAGCGGGTTTTGTGTCCGGTCATGCTTATGGAAAATCGTTGCGTACGGTCAAGACCTGCGTGGGGGCGGAATGGTGTCGCTTCGGCACGCAAGATTCGACCGGTTTGGGTATCAAGGTCGAGAAGATGACCTGGGGTTCATGGACACCGCATAAATTCAAAATTGCCGTATCCGGTTGCCCGCGTAATTGTGCCGAAGCGACCATCAAAGATTTCGGTGTGGTGTGTGTGGATTCCGGTTACGAGATTCATGTCGGCGGTAATGGCGGTATCAAAGTGCGCGTGACTGATTTCCTGTGCAAGGTAGCAACAGAGGAAGAGGTGATGGAATACTGCGGCGCATTCATGCAGGTTTACCGTGAAGAAGCCCATTACCTGGATCGCACTGCGCCGTGGATAGAGCGTGTCGGCTTGGCTTACGTCAAACAGCGCGTGGTTGAAGATGCGGCAGGTCGTGCCGAATTGTATGCACGCTTTTTGGAGTCGCAACGCTATTCACAAGATGATCCGTGGAAAGAACGTGCTCATGGAAAAGATGCGCACGAGTACGCGCCATTGGCAACGATAGCTTAAATAAAACATGTAGGAGCGGGCCATGCCCGCGCTTAAAAGTTGCGCGGGCATGGCCCGCTCCTACATAAAAAGGTGAAAAAATGAACTGGATACAAATCGGTAAATTGGATGACATCCCCCGCCAAGGTTCGCGCACGGTGAATACCGCGACCGGCGAGATTGCGCTGTTTCGCAGCCTGAGCGATGAAGTGTTTGCGCTGGACAATCGCTGTCCGCACAAAGGCGGACCACTGGCGCAAGGCATCGTGCATGGCCAGCGTGTCACCTGTCCATTGCATAGCTGGGTCATCGAGCTGGAGACGGGTGCGGCGGTTGCACCGGATGTGGGGTGCGCGCATCGCCACGACATCAAAGTTGAGAGCGGTATTGTGTTCATCAAGCTAAAGGCTTAAGCATGTCCGACGTAAAGACTACGCAAACGACCTGTCCTTATTGCGGGGTGGGCTGCGGCGTGACTGTGCATATCGCCGACTCGCAGGTGCAACTGTCCGGTGACACTCAGCATCCGGCAAATTTCGGGCGACTCTGCTCCAAGGGCGCGGCACTGGGTGAGACTTTGGATCATCAAGGGAGCTTGCGTTACCCCATGGTGGATGGCCAACGTGCCAGCTGGGATGTCGCGCTAAAGCAAGTGGCGCAAGGTCTTCAGAGCGTCATCGCCGAGCATGGCCCGGATGCGGTAGCGTTTTATGTCTCTGGGCAGATCCTCACCGAGGATTACTACGTCGCCAACAAGTTGATGAAGGGTTTTATCGGCAGTGCCAACATCGACACCAATTCGCGGCTGTGTATGTCCACGGCGGTGGCGGCACACAAGCGTGCTTTTGGCGCAGATGTTGTCCCGGTTTGTTATGAAGATATGGAGCAGGCCGACCTGTTGGTTATCGTTGGTTCCAACTATGCTTGGGCGCATCCGGTTTTGTATCAACGTCTGGTCGCCGCAAAAAAATCCCGTCCCCAGATGCAAGTCGTGGTGATTGATCCGCGCCGCACCGCGACTTGCGACATCGCGGATATGCACCTCGCGTTGGCACCCGGCGCGGATGCATTTTTGTTCAATGGGCTGTTGCATTATTTACGTCGTGAAGACGCGCTCGATCTGTCTTACGTAGAGGCGCATGTGCAAGGTTTTGCTGCCGCCTTCGAAGCGGCGCGTTCGGTCAGCTCCATCCCCAAAGTGGCGCAAGTGTGCGGCATCGCCGAGACGCAAGTCAGCGAATTTTTCCGCCTGTTTGCGCGCACCGAACGCACCGTGACAATTTTTTCGCAAGGCATCAACCAATCGTCCAGCGGCGTCGATAAAGCCAATGCGATTATCAATGTGCATCTGGCGACTGGACGTATCGGTAAGCCTGGCATGGGGCCGTTCTCGGTGACTGGGCAACCCAATGCGATGGGCGGGCGTGAAGTCGGAGGCTTGGCCAATCAACTGGCGGCGCATCTGGATTTTTCTGCTGCGGCAAACATTGATTTGGTCGCACGCTTCTGGGATGCGCCGCGCATCGCGCAGGTGCCTGGACTGAAAGCAGTGGATATGTTCCAGGCCATCGCCGATAAAAAGATCAAGGCGGTGTGGATTATGGGCACGAACCCGGTGGTCAGCTTGCCGGATGCGGATAAAGTGCGCGCCGCTTTATTGGATTGCGAGCTGGTGGTGGTGTCCGATTGTGTAGAACATACCGATACCACGGCGTGCGCAGACATCCGGTTGCCCGCGCAAGGCTGGGGTGAGAAAGACGGCACCGTGACGAATTCCGAGCGGCGTATTTCGCGGCAACGCGCGTTTGTGGCGAGTGCAGGCGAGGCACGTCCAGACTGGTGGATCATCACGCAAGTCGCGCAACGCATGGGCTATGCCGAGGCGTTCCCCTATACCAAACCGGCGCAGATATTCCGCGAACATGCGCGGTTGTCTGGATTTGAAAATACGGGCACGCGTGCATTCGATATCAGCGCGTTGCAGGCATTGAGCGATGCGGAGTACGACGCGCTACAGCCCGTGCAATGGCCGGTCAATCACGCCGCACCGCACGGTACACAACGCATGTTGAGCGAGGGAAGATTTTTCACCGCCAACGGCAAAGCTCAGATGATTCCCGTCACGCCCAGTTTGCCTGCGGTCGCGGTGGATGCTGATTATCCATTGGTACTCAATACCGGTCGGATGCGCGATCAGTGGCACACCATGACGCGTACTGGAAAAGTACCGCGCTTGAATGCCCATGTTTATGAGCAGTATGTGCAAATTCATGCGGGTGATGCGCAAGCTCATCAACTGCAAGACGGCGGTTTGGCACGCTTAATCAGCCGTCATGGCACGATGTTGGCGCGCGTACAAATCAGTGAAGAACAACGTGCCGGCTCGGTGTTTGTCCCCATGCACTGGAATGACATGTTGGCCAAAGCGGCACGCGTCGATGCACTGGTCGCGCCCATTACCGACCCCATCTCCGGGCAGCCAGAATCCAAACACACACCGGTGCGTATCGCAGCCTATCGCCCGGCATGGCAGGGTTTCGTGTTGAGCCGCACGCGGCTGGATTTCGCCGATGCCAGCTATTGCGCCTGCACCCAAGCTGACGGTTACTGGCGACACGAGATTGCCGGTGAGTCTGTGCCGCAAGCATGGCGTGACTGGGTGCAAACCGCATCAGGATTGAGCGGTGACTGGATAGAGTACCGGGATGGAGCGATGGGGCGTTATCGCACAGCGTGTTTGCAAGCGGGACGCTTGGAGGCAGTGTTTTTCATCGCCCCTGATCAGCGTTTACCCGGACGGGAATGGCTAGCGAGTCTATTCGCTTTACCGCAACTGACGACAGCTGACTTGGCGGGATTGCTGTCTGCGCGTCCGCCACTGGGTGCGGCTGCGGACACGGGACGTAATGTGTGTGCGTGTTTCAATGTGGGTGAAAAAGCCATACGGCATGCCATTCAAACGCAGGGGTTGAACTCTGTCGAAGCGGTCGGAACATGTTTGAAAGCGGGTACGGGATGTGGCTCTTGCGTACCCGAGATACGCAAATTATTGCAGCCTCGGCCATGATGTTCCTTGAGCCATTTTCTGCTACCCGACAGCTGATTGAATCTCGTGATGCGCTGCCGGTGCGCGACGCTTTACAGCGTCCGTTGCGCGACTTGCGCATTTCCGTGACCGATCGCTGCAATCTGCGCTGCACTTACTGTATGCCGCGCGCGGTGTTCGATGCACAGCACGTATTTCTGCCGCGCCGCGAGTTGTTGAGTTTTGAGGAAATCGAGCGACTGGCAAAACTGTTTATCGCGTTGGGTGTGCAAAAAATACGCCTGACCGGTGGCGAACCTTTGTTGCGGCGCGGCATCGAGCGACTGGTGGAAAAACTTGCCAAGCTCACCACCAACGAAGGTCAGCCCGTCGAGCTTGCCTTGACTACCAACGGTGTGGCATTAGCGCACAAGGCGCAGTCGCTCAAAGATGCCGGCTTGTCGCGCATTACGGTGAGCTTGGACGGACTGAGTAACGAGACATTCCGGCGCATGAGCGACAGTGACGTGGCGGTTGGGGTAGTGCTCGATGGTATTGCTGCCGCGCAGCGTGTCGGACTGGCTCCTGTCAAGGTCAACATGGTGGTGCAGCGCGGTGTGAATGAGCATGAGATTGTGGCGATGGCGGAGCATTTCCGTCACAGCGGCATCGTGTTGCGTTTCATCGAATACATGGATGTCGGCAGCTCGAACGCGTGGCGCTTGAATCAAGTGGTGAGTGCGCGCGAGATTCTGGATCGCATCGCGTCGCACCACACGTTGTGTGAGGTGGAAGCGGACTATACGGGCGAAGTCGCGGCGCGCTGGCAGTATGCGGATGGGGGCGGCGAGATCGGTGTGATCGCGTCGGTGACGCAGACGTTCTGCGGCGATTGCAGCCGTGCCAGATTGGCTACCGATGGTAAGCTTTACACTTGTTTGTTTGCGGCGAGCGGTTTGGATTTACGCGAGCCGTTACGTTTGGGGGCGGTAGATACGGTGCTGACCAAGCTCATTGCGGATAGATGGGGGCGGCGCGATGATCGCTATTCAGAACTGCGCAACACGCAAAGCAACAGCACCAAGAAAATTGAAATGTCGTATATCGGCGGTTGAACTCAGGAAGCGAAATGACAGAAAAATCTCCAGCAGAATTGACGCATTTTTCACCGGCGGGGCGGGCGCGCATGGTCGATGTCGCGGAAAAATCCGTCACGCAACGTGTGGCGATTGCCAGCGGCATTCTGCGCATGTTGCCGGACACGCTGGCGCGCATACGTGCCGGGCGGGTGGCCAAGGGCGATGTGCTGACGGTGGCGGATGTCGCGGCGGTGATGGCGGCGAAACGCACCGCCGAGATGATTCCGATGTGCCACACCCTGCCGCTGAGCGGCGTGGACATACGCTATGACGATACGCTGCCTGCCGATGCCAGTGGATGCGTCGCGCTGCAAGTTTTTGCCAGCGTCAAGTGCGTCGGACAAACGGGTGTGGAAATGGAAGCCTTGTGCGCGGTCAGCATGGCGTTGCTAACGGTGTATGACATGTGTAAAGCAATGGATAGAGCCATGCGTATCGAATGCGTGCAACTCGAAGAAAAACAGGGTGGCAAGAGCGGTACTTGGGTGCGCTAGGCATGATACAGATCTTATTTTTCGGACCGGTCGCCGAGCAAGTCGGTGTGCGTGAATTGACACTGGATTTTTATAGCGGCTTGCGTCTGCAAGATGTGATTGAACAATTGGAACAGCGTTATGCGGATGTGCTTTCTTGGGTCAGTTTTATCGCGGTGAACAACGAACAGGTGCGGGACAAAAACATGCTCTTGAATGCCGGCGATGAAATTGCTTTTATGGCTAAATTTTCAGGGGGCTAACGTGTTGCCAGCCGTGCGCATACAAAACGAAGATTTCTCGGTGGACGCAGAGCTGCTTGCTTTGCGCGCAAGTTCGAAACGTATCGGCGGTATCGCCACTTTCATTGGCTGTGCGCGTGATTTTTCCGAGGGTCGCAGTGTCAGCGAAATCAGCTTTGAGGCTTACGGCAGCATGGCATTGGCGGAGATGCAGAAGTTGCGCAACGAGGCGGTGGAAAAGTTTGGTTTGCTGGATGCACGTCTCGTACATCGCGTCACCACGGTGGTTGCGGGCGACAACATTGTGTTCATCGCAGCGGGTGCGGAACACCGCGCAGCCGCTTTCGATGCCTGCCGTTGGCTGATAGATGAGCTCAAACAGCGTGTGCCAATCTGGAAAAAAGAAGTCACGCCTAGCGGTGATACTTGGGTGACGCAACATCCATGAGTGACATGCAAAACTTGCCACCGGTATTTATTTTCGTCGGACATTCCGGTGCGGGGAAAACCACGCTTATCGAAAAATTAGTGCGCGCATTGAGTATGCGGGGATTGCGCGTGGCGACCATCAAACATGCGCATCACAAAGTTGAGCTGGATACGCCGGGCAAGGACAGTTTTCGCTACAAAGAGGCTGGCGCGGTGATGAGCATGTTGCTCACACGCGACGCGCTGCAACTCGTGGCGGATGCGCAAACCGGGCGCGAGCCGCAACAACTGGCGCAGCGATTCTTGGGCGAGGCGGACATGGTGCTGGCGGAAGGTTTTTCACATGCGGCGGGCGTGAAGATCGAAGTGTTGCGCCGCGCCTGTGAGCAGCCGCCGCGCTGTGCTGTCGCGGACGGTCTGATTGCCGTGGTCACTGATATGGACGAGGTTTATCCGCAGTTGCCGCATTTTGGTTTGGATGACATTCAGGGAATCATTCAATTCATGTTGGCGCGCGCATGATGATTGCAGATTGCACCGCGCTGATTTTGTCCGGCGGCGAATCGCGACGTATGGGGCGCGACAAAGCCGCTGTTTTTTTGGACGGAAAAACCTTGTTGCAACATGTTTGCACAGCCGTGCAGCCGCTGTTTGCCGAAGTCCTCCTCAGTGTGCGCGAGCCGCGTCCAGACATTAAGCTGGCGCAAGTTTGCGATGACAAAAACATCGCCGGGCCGCTGGCGGGTTTGGTTTCCGGACTCTTTGCCAGCAACACCCAATGGCTGTTTGTGGTGGCGTGCGACATGCCGTTTGTGCAAGCTGAAATGATCGAAAAACTCAGTCGATACCGAGGCGAATGCGAGGCTGTCGTGGCGGTGGTAGACGGACATCCGCAACCGCTGGCGGCGTTTTATGCGCGCAGTGTTTTGGCAGTGATACGCGAGCATCTGGCGGCAGGCGGAAAAAATAGTTTGCGTGCGCTGCTGGAAAAAATCCCGGTGCGTTATGTGAGTGAGGCCGAATTGTTCGACGCTGCAATCACCCGCGCGGGCTTCGTCGATTTGGATACACCGCAAGCCGTCGCGGCATATTCAAAATGAGTTGTTATCGTTTTGCGCATCCAGATTGCATAGAGCATGTCACGCGCAGCAAATTGGCTAATGAGGAAATAATATGGGACATTTAGCGATCAGTAAGGCGTTGCAGATCGTGCTGCAATCGGTGACTAAACTGGGTATTGAAACCGTCAAGTTAGAAAAATCTTTGGGGCGCGTGTTGGCGGAGGATGTGTACGCCAATCGCAATCAACCGCCTTATGACGTGTCGGCGATGGACGGTTACGCGCTGCGCAGTGCCGATTTGTCTGGTATTCCTGCGACGCTGACAATAATTGAAGACATCAAGGCGGGTGACATGCCCAAGTTGACGCTGCAAGCCGGACAGTGCGCACGCATTATGACCGGCGCACCTGTACCGGCGGGTGCAGATGCGGTGTTGCGCGTGGAGGAGAGCGAAGCATTGGCAGAGGGGCGCGTGAAAATTTTGCGTGCAGTCGCGGCGGGAAATGACATTCGCCGCTTGGGCGAAAACATGCGCGATGGCGAAGTCGTGTTGCGTGCGGGCACGGAAATCACACCGGGCGTGGTGGGTATTTTGGCAACGGTGAAAGCCGCACATCTGCAAGTTATTCGTCGTCCCCGTGTGGCGATTTTATCGACCGGGGATGAGCTGGAAGACATGAACGATCCTGTCGATCCCAACAAAATACCCAACTCGAATAGTTACGCGCTGATGGCGCAATTACAGGACTTGGGCATAGAGCCGTCATTGCTCGGCATTGCACGCGACAACCCGGAAGAGTTGGCGGAATACTTGCAGCGCGGTCTACATTTCGATGTGCTGCTGGTGTCGGGAGGAAGTTCCGTCGGCGTGCATGATTACGTGCGCCCGGTCATCGAATCATTGGGAGTGCGGATGTTGTTCTGGCGCGTGGCGATGAAACCGGGACATCCGCTGGCATTTGGCACGACAGGCAGGACAGCGGTATTTGGTTTGCCCGGCAATCCGGTTTCGAGCATGGTGTGCTGTGAGCAATTTGTGGTGCCCGCACTGCGTCAAATGATGGGACACACACGATTGTATCGGCGCACGGTCACCGCAAAACTGGCTCATACAATCAAGATGCGTCCGGGCAGAACCGAGTTTATCCGCGTCATGTTAAGTCGTGCTGCCGGTGCTTATGTCGCGACTTCCACCGGTACGCAGAGCAGCGGCGTGTCGCTATCCATGGCGCGCGCCGATGGCTTGTTGGTGGCATCCTCCAGCAGCAACGGCCTAGCGGCTGGCGAGAGTGTGACCGTGCAATTATTGGACGGCACGGCGTTTCAAGATGAGATTGGATTTGAGGAATGAATATGAGGATTGCACGCATCGGTATTTTGACGATTTCAGATCGTGCCAGTCGTGGCGAATATGAAGATAAAGGCGGCCCGGCAATTCACGCTTGGCTCACCCGCGTGCTGGTTTCGCCCTGGCAGGCGGTGGCGTGCGTCATTCCCGACGAGCAGCCGCAGATCGAAGCGGCGTTGCGCGAACTCAGCGATGAACAGGGGTGCAGTTTGATCGTGACCACCGGCGGAACCGGCCCGGCGGTGCGCGATGTTACGCCCGAGGCCACCGAGGCGGTATGCGAAAAAATGCTGCCGGGTTTTGGTGAGTTGATGCGCAGCGCGTCGCTAAAATTTGTACCGACCGCAATTCTGTCGCGCCAGACGGCAGGCATACGCGGCAAGAGTTTAATCGTCAATCTACCCGGTAAACCCTCGGCGATAGACGATTGTTTGAACGCAGTTTTCCCCGCGATTCCCTATTGCATAGATTTGATTGAAGGTGCGTATCTGGAAGCGGACGCAACACAATGCAAAGTGTTCCGACCCGCACACGCGCAGGCCAAGTGAATAGGAAATATCCCGGCTTGTTTGGCAACAAATTGCAGGAGCGAACTTGTTCGCGAATTAAACTTGAAATTTAATCTCCAGTGAAAAATCTTCTTTTTGTTGCCCTGTTTGTTGTTGTAAAAATTGCTTATGGGCAAGAGCATTTGAACATCGCGGCGGCGGCGGATATGCAATTCGCGCTGGAAGAAGCGGTGGTGGTGTTCAAGCAAACGCATCCCGAAGTGGCGGTAGCAACCATCTACGGTTCATCGGGAAAATTTGCCGAGCAAATACGATCCGGCGCGCCTTACGATTTGTTTTTTTCCGCCGATATCCGTTACCCGCGTGAGTTACACCGTGCCGGCTATGCAGCCAGTCCGGTACAGGCTTATGCGCTGGGCCGCATCGTGTTGTGGAGCGCAAGCGAGCCGCTTAATCAGTTGAGCGATCTTGCCGATGCGCGCTTCAAGCGTGTTGCCATTGCCAATCCGCAACACGCGCCTTATGGTCAACGTGCAGCCGAGGCACTCCAAGCGGCAGGCGTGTGGGACAAGATCGAAAGCAAACTGGTGTATGGCGACAATGTGGCGCAGACCGCACAATTCGTTGACAGCGGTAATGCGCAAGCGGGCATCATTGCCTTGTCGTTGGCACTCAGCCCGGCGTTGAGCAAGCGCGGTCATTACGTGCTGATTGCGGATAATTTGCACCAGAAGCTGGAGCAGGGATTCATCCTCACCACGCATGCCGCGCAAAATAAATTGGCTTATCAGTTTGCCCAGTTTATGGCGAGTGCGGAGGCACGCGCGCTGCTGAAACGCCACGGCTTTGCACTGCCGGACGCAGCCAAATAAATGCTGCCTGTACTGACCCCAGTCGATGTCGCCGCGTTGTGGCTAACGCTTAAACTCGCCAGTGTGGTGACGTTGATTTTGCTGTTTATCGGTACGCCGCTGGCATGGTGGTTGGCGCGCACCTCCGGCGTGTGCAAGAGCGTGGTGAGCGCGCTGGTGACCTTGCCCATCGTGTTACCGCCTACGGTCATCGGCTTTTATTTGCTGCTGGCGATGGGGCCGAATGGGTGGGTGGGGCAGGTGATGCAGGCCTTGCATCTGGAATTATTGCCGTTCACTTTCACCGGACTGGTGGTCGCTTCCGTCATCTATTCGCTGCCTTTTGTGGTGCAGCCTTTGCACAATGCGTTCTCGGCCATACCCGAACCGATGTTGGAAATCGCCGCCAGTTTGCGAGCCTCGCCGTGGGATAGATTCTTTAGTGTGGCATTGCCATTGGCGAGGCCGGGTCTATTGACCGCAACGGTGCTGGGCTTCGCTCATACCGTGGGCGAATTCGGCGTGGTGCTGATGATAGGCGGCAATATTCCTGATCAGACGCGTGTGGTTGCGGTGCAAATTTACAATCATGTCGAAGCCATGAATTACGCGGCCGCGCAAGACTTGTCGCTACTGATGCTGGTGTGCTCATTCCTAGCGTTGCTATTGTTGTATCACTTCAATCCGACGGGACGCAGAAAATGATACAGGCGCGTTTGCAATTTTCTCGCGGGGATTTTTCATTGCTGTTCGACGAGACGATGCCAGCCAATGGTGTGACTGCGATATTCGGCGCGTCGGCTTCGGGCAAGACCACTTTGCTGCGCTGTATCGCGGGTTTGGAGCGTGCAGCGGGGAGATTGGAGGTGAACGGCGAGGTATGGCAAGACACTCGGTTTTTTTTGCCCACGCATCAACGCCGTCTGGCTTATGTGTCGCAACAGGCGAATTTATTTCCGCACCTGTCGGTACAAAAAAATCTGCAATACGGTTTGAGTCGTACACCGCAACGCGAACGCAAAGTGTCGTTCGGGCAAGCGGTGGAATGGTTGGGTTTGGAAAAGCTGCTGACCCGTGATGAGGCTGAACAACTCTCCGGCGGGGAGCGTCAGCGTGTCGCCATTGCCCGCGCTTTGCTCACCAGTCCGCGCATGCTGTTAATGGATGAACCGCTGGCATCGCTTGATAGTGCTGGCCGTTCCGACATTCTGCCGTATTTGGAAAGACTGCATAAAGAGCTGCAAATACCGGTGCTGTATGTGAGTCATGCGCTGGATGAAGTGACACGACTGGCGGATCATTTGGTGTTGCTGGAACACGGTCGTGTTATCGCCAATGGCACGCTGCATGAAACACTCTCGCGCTTGGATTTGTCTATCGCCGGACTCGACGATGCAGGTGCGGTGATCACGGCGACGGTGGCGCAACACGATGAACAATATCATCTGACGCGTTTGGATTTTTCCGGAGGGCAACTATGGGTGAGCAGGGCCGATGCGCTACTCGGCAGTTCGGTGCGTGTCCGCATCCTCGCGCGTGATGTGAGCATCGCTTTACTGCCACCATCCGCCACCAGCATCGGCAACATTTTGCCTGCACGCATCGCGGAAATTAGCGCACTTGGCGCGGGGAGCGTGATGCTGCGTCTGACGCTGGGCGAATCGCAAACGTTGTTGTCGCGCATCACTTGCCGCTCCCGCGATAGCTTGGATTTGCAAGTTGGCCAAAATGTTTACGCGCAAGTAAAAACGGTGGCATTGATGATTTGACCGGCAAGTCGCCAGTGTCCGGCGGGGCGGATTGGAAATTAGGCGCTAAGTCTAGTATCCTGCGCGGCTTTTTCGCGCACTGGCGGCGGTTGATCGTCTGCGCGATACCGGTTTTTTATCCTAGGAGTTGTTATGAGTAACGAAACTAATGTGTCGTATGGTTGGCTCGCCAAAGAGCGCACCATCGCTCGCGCCGGGTTCAACCGCTGGTTGGTGCCTCCCGCCGCTTTGGCCATTCATTTATGTATCGGCATGGCCTACGGTTTCTCGGTGTTCTGGCTGCCTTTGTCGAAAGCTTTGGGCATCAGCAAAGCCGTCGCGTGTGCGCCGGATGCAGGTTTGCTGGAAGCGTTGTTCACCACCAGCTGCGATTGGAAGATCAGCGAACTGAGCTGGATGTACACCTTGTTCTTCTTGTTGCTGGGCATCTCCGCTGCGGTCTGGGGCGGTTGGTTGGAACGCGTTGGCCCACGTAAAGCGGGTTTCGTTGCGGCAGTGTGTTGGGGCGGCGGTCTGCTCATCTCGGCATACGGCGTGCATGAGCATCAACTCTGGCTGCTGTGGCTAGGCTCTGGTTTCATTGGCGGTATCGGCCTAGGTCTGGGCTATATCTCGCCCGTTTCCACGCTGATCAAATGGTTCCCAGATAAACGTGGTATGGCGACCGGCATGGCGATTATGGGCTTCGGTGGTGGCGCAATGATAGGCGCACCGTTGGCGAACTCGCTGATGGAATATTTTCACACTGATGCCAGCGTGGGCGTGTGGCAGACCTTTGCGGTGATGGGCGTGATCTACTTCATTGCGATGACGATAGGCGCATTTGGCTACCGCATTCCGCCAGTCGGTTGGAAATTGGCAGGTTGGAGTTTGCCGGAGAATCGTCACGCGCTGATTTCCGATAACAACGTGCATCTCAACAACGCGCACAAGACCCCGCAGTTCTGGTTGATCTGGGCGGTGCTGTGTCTCAACGTGAGTGCCGGTATCGGCGTACTCGGCATGGCCTCACCGATGCTGCAAGAGATCTTTGGTGGCGGCTTGTTGGGTCATCCTGAAATTGGTTTTGCCGATCTCGATCACGACCAGAAAACTGCGATTGCGGCATTGGCTGCTGGCTTTGCCGGACTGTTGTCGCTGTTCAATATCTTGGGTCGCTTCTTCTGGGCATCGTTGTCCGACAAGCTCGGTCGCAAGAACACCTACTTCATCTTCTTTGCGCTCGGCATTGCCATGTACGCCTTGTCGCCATGGGCGGCGCACTCCGGTCATCAAGCCCTGTTCGTAGCCTTCTTTTGCGTCATCTTGTCTATGTACGGCGGCGGTTTTGCTACTGTGCCGGCCTATCTGGCGGATATGTTCGGTACCCAGTTCGTCGGTGCGATCCATGGTCGTTTGCTGACCGCTTGGGCGACTGCCGGCATCATCGGCCCTGTCGTGGTGACTTATATCCGCGAGGCACAGATCGCAGCGGGCGTGCCGCGCCAGCAGGTGTATGACTTCACCATGTACATCCTGGCAGGTTTCCTGGTGTTGGGTTTCATCGCCAATTGGTTCATCAAACCGGTGGACAAGAAGTGGCATCTGAGCGAGGAAGAGTTGCAGGCTATCGAGGAAGCGCAGCACGACAAAGCTGCGGGCGAGCCCATCGTAGTCGGCTCGTTCGGTATCACGCACGGCGGTCTGGATGCCAAGGCTGCACTGGCATGGACGGCGGTCGGTATTCCCATCCTCTACGGTTTGTGGATCACCGTAGGCAAAGCGGTCGTCCTGTTCCGATAAGCCGATTGTTCCGGTAAAAAGCCCGTCCACGCGCAAGTGGGACGGGCTTTTTGCTATGACGATGCCACTGCATTCGGCTAAACTCGCGCGCCATGAAAAATTTTCTCGTCTGCCTGTTGCTGTTGTTGCTTGCCGCGTGTGAGGGCAGCAATGATCCTTATCCACGCGACGCGGCGGAGGGGACGACTTTTTATACCGCGTTCACGGGGCGGCCCAAGCATCTCGATCCGGCGCAGGCTTATAGCGAGAACGAGTATGAGTTCCTCGCCAATATCTATGCGCCGCCGCTGCAATACCACTACCTGAAGCGTCCTTACGAACTCGTGCCGCTGGCGGCGAGCGCGATGCCTACGGTGACTTTTCTGGATCGTCAGCATCGCGTTCTGCCCGCTGCGACGCCTGCCGAGAAGATTGTTTACAGCGTGTATGAGATTCACTTGAAGGACGATCTGCGTTATCAGCCGCACCCGGCTTTTGTCGCGGAGGCACAGGATCTGCGCGCGGTGCACGGTGTGAATGACTTCAAGAAAACCGCCACGCGCCGTGTTACGGCGGCGGATTATGTTTACCAGATCAAGCGCCTCGCCAGCCCGCAGCTACATGTGCCCATCGCCGGGGTGATGAGCGAGTACATCGCGGGTTTCAAGGATTATGTGGCGACCTTGCAGCAGGCAGCCAAGCTGCATCCCGATGCAGTGCTCGATTTGAATCAATATGATTTGTCCGGCGTGCAGGTGGTGGACGAGCACACTTACCGCATCACTCTCAATGGTAAATATCCGCAGTTCGCCTATTGGCTGGCGATGCCGTTCTTCGCGCCCATGCCCGTCGAGGCGGAAAAATTCTATGCCCAGCCGGGCATGAAGCAACGCAACCTGAGCCTGGACTGGTGGCCGGTGGGCAGCGGGCCGTATTACCTCTCGGAGAACGACCCCAACCAGCGCATGGTGCTGACGCGCAATCCCAATTATGCGCATGAGACTTATCCTGCCGAGGGCGAGGCGGGGGATGCGCAGGCCGGTCTGCTGCGCGATGCGGGCAAGGTTTTGCCGCTGCTGGACCGCGTCGTCTATACCTTGGAGAAAGAGACCATTCCATATTGGAACAAATTCTTGCAAGGCTATTACGATGCGTCCGGCATCAGCTCGGACAGTTTCGATCAGGCGGTGCAGGTGAATGTCGCAGGCGAAACGGCGGTGACCGACAGTATGCAAGCGCAGGGCATCACGCTGGCGACTGCCGTCGAGACCTCGACCATGTACACCGGCTTCAACTGGCTGGACCCGGTGGTCGGCGGCAATACGGAAAAAGCGCGCAAGCTGCGCCAGGCCATCGCCATCGCGGTGGACTTCGAGGAGTTCGTGTCCATCTTCGCCAACGGGCGCGGCATCGCGGCGCAGTCGCCCATACCGCCCGGCATCTTCGGCTACCGCGAGGGTGAGGCGGGCATCAACCCGGTGGTATACGACTGGGTGAACGGCAAGCCGCAGCGCAAACCCGTCGCGGTGGCGCAACGCCTGCTGGCCGAGGCGGGCTATCCCGACGGCGTGGATGCGCAGACCCATCAACCGCTGGTCATCAACCTCGACACCACGGCAACCGGCGTGGGCGACAAATCCAGATTGGACTGGATGCGCAAGCAGTTCGAAAAGATCAACGTGCAGCTGGTGGTGCGCAGCACCGACTACAACCGCTTCCAAGACAAGGTGCGCCGTGGCGACACGCAGATGTTCTATTACGGCTGGAACGCCGACTATCCCGACCCGGAGAATTTTTTATTCTTGCTCAACGGCGCGCAAGCCAAGGTGGGTAAGGGCGGCGAGAACGCGGCCAATTACGACAACGCCGAATACGACCGCCTGTTCGAGCAGATGAAAAATATGGACAACACCCCGCAGCGACAACAGATCATCAATCAGATGCTGGACATCCTGCACCGCGACTCGCCTTGGCTGTGGGGCTACCACCCGAAGAAATACGTGCTGCAACACGGCTGGCTGCACAACGTCAAACCCAATGTGATGGCGAACAACAAGCTCAAATACTGGCGTGTGGATGATGCGCAACGCGAACAACTGCGCCGCGCTTGGAACCGCCCCGTGCTGTGGCCATTGTGGCTGGGGGCGCTGATCGCGTTGGTGTTGGGCGTGTGGATGTGGCGGGTGCTGAAGCGTAGGGAACAAGCGCGCTAGTCTGGCTGCGTTCAGTAATTGAGCATGGCTTTTATGTAGTTGAGCGCAGGTGGAAATTTGTTCTTATGCACAGCCTGTACACATAAGCATCCACGGTAATTGTGGGTAACCATCATGGTGCGAGTAAATCGTCCAGCCAATGTTTCCAGCGTATAAATTTCTCCGCTAGCGGCTGGTTAGTCTGCCTGACGCGTATCTGTTGCGCGGTATGCAGGCTGGTTGGCGTCAGGTTTGCAGCGAGCATGGTGGCACCCAGCAAACTGCTTTCGTTCTGTTCCAAGCGATAGACCTCACACGCTACGCATTGCGCGATGCCTTGCTGCAAGGTCTCGAGATTGGCCAAGCCGCCGGAGAGATAGACTCGCGCCAAGGGCGCGTCGCGATGCAAGTCTTCGATGATGCGTGCCACGCGAAAGATCACGGCTTCGAGGAGCAAGGCGGCAATGTCTTGCGGTGTCGCTGCGGCGACGGAGGCCGAGAATTGCAAGCCCAAACGTTGGTTGAAATAAGGTGCGCCCAAGCCGGCGGGTTCCGCCAGCGCGTAGATATCCAGCTTGGCTAAATCATCGTAGTGGACTTCTGCGACCGGATAGGGGGCGAGTGCGGCGGCGACTGAATTGAGTGTGCCTTCCACGGCTAGATGGCAATGCGTGTCCTGATAGACCAAGGTACGCAGATAGTTGGGCAGGGTATCGCTCTGCGTATAGCGCACCACAAAGCATCCCGTGCCCAGATTGGCTAGTGCAACACCTTCGTCTGTCGCGACGCTGGCGAGCAGCGCGGCGGATTGGTCGCCCACGCTGGCTTGCAAAATCAGGCCGTTCTCCAAAACTAAGTTCATATGCTTGGAGCTGAGGACGCGAGGCAGGATGGCGAGGGGAATGTCAAACAACCCGCACAACAGCGGCGACCATCGCGCTGTTTTGATGTCGAGAAGTTGCGTGCGCGCGGCCATGGAGGCATCGGTGACGAAATGGCGACCTTTACTCCAACGCCAAATCAGAAAGGTATCCAAGGTGCCGACACGATAGCGGCCCTGCAACAGCGCGTCGCGCCAATTCGGGTGCTGTTGCAGCAGCGAGCGCAGCTTGCCGGAAAAATAATAGGGCGTGAGCGGCAGCCCGGACAGTGCACGTATCGTCGGCTCGTGCGCTTCCAGATCGATACAACTCTGCGCACCCCGGCCATCCTGCCAGGAGATCAGCGGGGTGATGGGTACACCACTATGCTCATCCCATATGAGGAGTGAGGAGCGCTGGCTGCATAGTCCCAGCGTAGTGCATATCCCCGCATGGGCACGACACTCGGCCAGTACGCGCTCGGCGGTCTGCACATATTCCAGCGCGTCGCTTTCGTAATGGCCGTTGCAGGTGTCGATGACCGGAGCGCTATGACTGACGATAGTGTGGAGGTTGCCATCACGCAGCAGCAGTGCCGCTTTGATGGAGGTCGTGCCCAGATCCAGCGCGATGCTTAGCACATCACTCATGGCAAGCAGCGTCGTATCTCGGCTGCGGTGCGCGTCGTATCCCAGCCCAGCTGGGCCGCTACAGTCTGGGCAAGCTCATGCAGAAGGGCAGTATCAAGACGAGTGAGGATCAATAAGGGCAGACGGCGGCGCAGCAAATCGTCCAGATGCACCACCATCTCGTGGCTGGCACACCAGAGCAGGTCGGCATGGATGAGCGGCAGGGTAGGCACGATGCGCTCCGCCAGACTGGCGTCATCGTTGATGCTATCCAAGATGGAGGTGGCACGCGCACCGTGGCGGCGTATCAGCCATTCCGCACTGAGTGGATCGACCCGCAGACGCTCCGCTTGGCGGTATAAGTTCTCGCACCAGCCCGAGTACTCGCTGTCAGGAGACCATGGGAAGGGCTGTTTGTGCGTGCAGCCATGCCGATGCAATCCGAGTTGTGCGCAGACTTTGTCCACGATTTGGCTGGCATCGGCGCGTGCCGAAGTGATCTTGCCACCCACCGAATAGTGCACCCCGTTATCGTCGGTGCGTAACACCCAGTCACGTGAGAGTTGCGAAGGATGAGCCGCGTCGCTGCGTTGCATCACGCGCACGCCTGCGTAGCTGCCGAGCACATCGGCTTCTGTCCAAGCTTTCTCCAGATAATGATTGGCCGCCGCCAAGAGATAGTCGATATCTGCCTGCTCAACTTTGACCTGTTCCGGCGTGCCGTGGAAGTCGTCATCGGTAGTACCGAGCAAAGTTACGCCATACCAAGGGATGATGAAGAACACTCGGCCATCTTGGGGGGCGGTCAGGAGCAGCGCCTCATGCGTCAGCCCACCCGGCAAGACCAGATGCACGCCTTTGCTCATGCGGCACCAAGCCGCACCCGGCGCATTGGCGCTCATCCATAAGCCAGTGGTATTCACAATCTGGTGCGCGCGCACTGGTATCTCTTCACCGCTGAGTTGGTCGATTACGCTTGCACCGCAGGCCAGATGTTGCTCTTCTCGTATCGCGCTGACACGGCAGTGCGAGACACACACCGCACCGTGACGCTGCGCGCCGTCTATCAGTTCCAATACCAGACGCGCATCGTCGGTCTGTGCATCGCCATAGGTATAGCCGCCCTTGAGGCCATCGCTATCCAGAAAAGGAAAATGTCGCAGGAACGCTTTGCGCTCGTAGCGACGATGAGCCATGCCGTCCATCGGCCAACCGGCTAGTGCGTCATAGAGCAGCAAGCCCGCTTGTAAACGCCACATGCCGACTCGGCTGTCTTGATAGACCGGCACACCGAAGCGCAGCGGCCAGACGCGATGCGGCGCATGGTCGAGATACATCTGGCGTTCTGTTAATGCTTTGCGCACTAGCTTGAAGTCATAGCTTTCCAGATAGCGCAGCCCACCATGTATCAGTTTGCTGGAAGCGGAGGAGGTGGCCGATGCCCAGTCGCCCTGTTCGACGATGGCGACTCGCAGACCGCGCAGCGCCGCGTCGTAGGCTGTCCAAGCGCCGTAGATGCCGCCGCCGCAGATCAGCAGGTCGTAGGTGTTTAATGCTAGTTTTTTAGGTTCGCGCCGCATGATCGCGGAGTTGCAGAGCGAGTTCCGGTACATCGCTGATCAGGATGTCCACTTCCAGGTCGAGTGCCTGGCGTATTTCGGCCTCGCTGTTGCAGGTATAGACCGCAATGATTTTGTTATGGCTGCGTAGCAGGTCTCTCATCGCCTGATCCAAGCGCGAGATATGCAGACAGTAGCCGTGTAAAAAAGTCTGCTGGTCGAGCACGCTTTGCGCATTGGCTATGCTGTGTTCCGGCTCCATGTTGTACACCAGCGGGAAGTTGGGCGAGCACTGATGGGCATAGACTAAGCTGGGCAGGTCGAAAGAAGAAATGAGAATATCGTCGCCTGCGTGTGTGCCTACCAAGGCCAAGGTATGGCGTATCTTGCTTTCCTTACGCACCGACTCTTCCCAGTCGCGGTTCTTGATCTCCAGCAGCAGTTGGCAGCGCGCACGATAGCGATCAAGGAAATCTTTGAGTCGCATCGGTCCTTCGGCGGGCAGTGTGGGCTTGAAATGTGCGGCGAAATCCAGTGTGCGCAGCACATCGAAATCGAGGTCGTCGATATGGCTGTCCGGCATGCCTAATTTGCCCATGTAACGGTCATGGAACAACAGTGGCACTTCATCACGGCTGAGTTGTACATCGGTCTCCATACCGTTGATGTCATTCTGTAGCGCCAGATCGAAGGCGCTGCGAGTGTTCTCTGCGGCGCGACGATTGGCACCACGGTGCGCGAATATACGGGTCTTGCGTATCATCTTTCCTCCTGTGTTAGAGACTTGATGAAGTCTGTCATGTTAGCTGTCATGCCCGAGAAATTAGGGTTATACATCAGGCGTCGCATGATGCCGCTTTGCAGATTGTCGGGAGTGATTTCACCTTGTGCGACTTCCGCAGGACGGGTGCGGCATACGATATATTTTTCCGGTTCATGCGGATAGTAATGTGCGCAATTCGAATAATCACCGTTACGTCCGTAGTGTGGATCGCTCTCCGATAAGACGATGGCAGTATGCGCCGAACTGAGGATGCGTTGTTCAGGGACGCTACTGTTTACCCAAATCAGGCGCGCGTTATTCTGCAACTTGGGGGCGACGGTGCTGTACCACAGCAACTTGCTGGCGGGATGTTCAGCGCTATCCATCCATTCCAGCGTAGTCATACTTTGCACCGTTGTATCGTCGCCGCTGGCAACCACGAAGGTAGGGATTGATGGCCCACGCTGGCCTTGCATAGCCTGCAATTTTTGCGTCAGTGCATACATCTGCGCCGCACCGTTTTTAGGAAAGGACTCGTACTTATAGCAATCATCATCCGGCTGGATGTTGAGCCATTTCGCTATGGGACTCATCCAACTATAAAGCTTGTGCAACTTGGCATAAGCGGCACGGCTACTGATCCGCAAGGCTGGGGAGTACAGAAACAATCCGCGCACCCGCTCGTCCAGCAGGCTTTGGTAAATACTCAGCGTCGCACCGGTGGAAAGTCCGCCAAGATAGAGTTCGTCCACTTCCTTTGCTAGGCATTCCGTGCCAAAGGCGACGGCTTTAGCCCATTCCTGCCAACTTATATCCACTAGATCGCCAGGCTGTGTGCCATGTCCGGGCAGTAATACCGCCATCACCACAAAACCCTGTGCTTGGAAATATGCGCCTAGATCACGCATGAAATAAGGGGAGTCGGTCAGGCCGTGGGTGAGCAGGATGCCGCGCCGATAAGGGTGTGATTTGCCAGCGTGGCTCGTCGGGTAGAGCCGAAAAGGCATATTACCGGCCACCACAGTGGCGCGGTCGCTAGTGCCTAAGTGCTGGTGCGCTTGTTGCAGCATTTTTTCAGTGTCACGCAGATAGTCTGAGTAACTCGCGGCAGGTTTGAATTTGCTATTCAGGCCGGATGCTTGATGGCGATAGGCTAGATGCGGAGGTGGGATATAGAGCGGTGTTGCAGCAGGCATGGCAAACTTTTCAATCTGATGATATTTGAGATGGATTATGACTCAGCTTGCTACATGCGGGGGAGCGCTTGTAGGCCATTTGCGATAGAGCTCACTCAGCCAACGGCCTAGGGCGGGAGATGCCGAAACCTTGGGCAAAATCGATACCCACTTCGCGTAGCTTGGCAATAGTGGCTTCGTTCTCTACTAATTCTGCGACGGTGACAATACCGAGTTTTTTGGCGACGCTGTGTATGGCGGTCAACTTGGCCAGATCGACTGGGTCGCGCAGGATGTCGAAGATGATGCTGCCGTCTATCTTGAGGAAATCTATTTGCAGGCCGCGCAACAGATCAAACAGAATGCGCTCCCTTCCGAAGCCGCTGATGGCGACGCGGCAGCCACTGGTGCGGATATGTCGTACAAAATCCGACACAATGGCAGAGCGCAATGCTAATTCCAATCCGGGAATCTCAAAACATAAGGTGGTAGGAGACACGCCATATTCGTTCAGTGTCGCTTCAAAGTAGTCGACGAAACTAGGGTCGCCCATGGTGGCCCGCGATACATTGATAAAGTACATGGTTTGATGGTTGCCAGTGTCGTGTTGATGATGTGCTGCCCATGCAATGACATGCTGTACCACCCAACGGTCTAGATGCGGCATCAAGCCGTACTTCTCGGCTTGTGGAAAGAATGCACCGGGGGGCATCAGACTCTCTTCCTCTTCGGCTAGTCTGACTAGGATTTCGTAATGCACAGCACTATTCGAAACCAATGGTGAGATGAGCTGACAATACAGGCGGAACTCACCGCGTTCTATTGCGCCCATGATGAGTCTGGCATCTTTTTCGCCGTTGATTTGTTGAGAAAAAGTATCGATGAACAAGGCTTGGCTATTCGTGGTTGCTTCTCGCGTATTTGTGATGTGTGTCGTGCTAGCAAGTGGTTTGCCGGATTGCACATCTTCGCGCGAGGTGATGTCGGTCATCACCATAAAGAAGCCAGAGACTTTGCCATCCTCGGAAAACTGCGGGATATGTTCGGCTGACAGTTTATAGACGGCACCATCTGCACGAGTGTAGTTCTGCTCGTAGCGTACATAGTGCCCATCCAGTGCTTGGCGTGTTTCAGTGGCGATCTCTTGATAAATCTTCGCACCGATCACTTCGCGCATGTTGCGTTCATTGATTTGTGTAGGCGCTTTGCGCAGCCAATCCATAAAAGCATGGTTGTGATAGCGGCAGATACCGTCTGCATCAACAAAGGCCACCATGATGGGTAGTACCTCATCAAGCAGGTTCAGGCGCAGCTTACTTTCAGTCAAATGTAGCTCTGCTTTTTTGCGCAGTCGAGATTCATCCTCTAGTTTATCCCTGACCTGTTTAAGTTGTGCACTACGCCGTATCAGATTCCATTCGGCATGCGACACACGGGTCGCCTCGGCAAGGATGGCGGCAACTAAGATTCCTGCCAGAAAAGTAATCCATTGTGTGCTTAGATCAGTCAGGATGATGGCGAAGACCAGCGCCATTGAAATTGCAATCAGTGCGATAGCGGAAGCGAATGGGCCGATGACTCGAAACAATCGATTGAAATTCATTTTCATACTGAGCTACCCGATTAGTGTGAAGTTGGCTGGTCAAGTACCCAGCCCCCACTTCATCAGGATAATCCTGTCACTTGCCAGTGTTTGGTCGAATAGCGGGGATAAAGTTGGCGATTTCGTGTGCACGCGGGAGGGGCGCTAGGTTGGAGGTTTCACTACTCGGTGGTGTAACGTCGCCGCCCACCAAGGCGCTGGTAGGTGGCATGGTTAGACCTTATGTACGTTCCACTGCACTACACCCCAGATCGACAGATCCTGCTCAGGTCTGATGTGCACATCAGGATAGTCGGGATGGGCAGCGCGTAATAATTGGCAATGCTCTGTATTTATTAGCTGTTTGACCGTGAACTCGCCGTCCACTACGGCAATCACTACGCTACCGTGAGTGGCAGGCATGGCTCTGTCTACAATCAACAGGTCACCATCAAAAATACCTAAACCGACCATGGAATCACCCGCTACACGCATAAAGAAAGTGGACTCTTTATGTTGCACTAGATGATCGTCCAGACTGAGTCGACCTTCGATGTAGTCGTCGGCAGGCGAGGGGAATCCAGCCGGTACGGCACCGCGCAGCAAAGCGTATTGGCGATGGAATAGCTCTTTGTTCGGATAGGTCAGTGAGAGTAAAGAAGAAGGCATGGAACGGCGGCTATGACTGAGTGTCGGCATGATCTATCTCCGGTATTTGCGTATCAAACCGACCAGCACGCCAAATATCTCTAGGGCGCCGTGCGGATGTATTACGGGAAAAGCCGGGTTGGCAGGGCGCAGGATGAATTGGCCGCGTTCCTTATCCAGCGTTTTGAGGGTGAACTCGTTGTCCACGATGGCCACCACGATGTCGCCTATATTCGCGGTCATGCGTTTCTCGACCACCGCCACGTCACCGTCATGAATGCCGGCATCGATCATGGATTCGCCTTTGACTGTGATCAGCGTGGTCTTCGAAGGCGTGTCGATGAGCATCTCGTCGATGACGAAATAGTCGCCCTGAGTATCGGTGACGGATACTGGCATACCGGCTTGCACAGTCGATTCGGCCAATGGACGAGCAAAAAACTGGCGAGTAGGAACCCAGACCGCATCCGGCGTGCGTTCCAGAAAGCCAGCCGCACACAATCGATCCAATATGGCTTTCACCCAAGATTTTGAAGTGATACCAAACACCTCACACAACTTGGCATAGGAGGGGATGCTCTTCCAGTCTGCGTAGTAATCCCGCAACTTGTTGAGATACTCGCCATCCTTGGGATTGGCACTGGGGGCATCAAAGTCTTGAAAATCAGTCATGGCACGCATCCTACAGAACGAACGTGCTGTTACTTTAAAGAACGAACGTTCTCTTGTCAACCGGTATGCTGGAAGAGGCTAAAAGCCCCGCGATGTGATGGCATTATTTTTGATATTCGGAATATTTCTTGTTGCTGCCGCGCACCAACTCGGCTGGATAGCGCTGTGCATTCTTGTTTAGTTTCCGCAGCGCGGCATCCAGTAAATCTATGCCTAGCGTGTCTGATAAACGAGTCAGGTAGAGCAGCACATCAGCCAATTCCTCGCCAACCTCTAACTTCTTTTCTACACTCAGTTTGGTCGATTCGACTGGCGTGAGCCATTGAAAATGCTCCAGTAGTTCAGCTGCTTCTACCATCATCGCCATGCTAAGGTTCTTGGGTGTATGGAACTGTTCCCAGTCGCGCTCAGCAGCGAACACGCGCAACTTGTCGCGCAACAAAATAAGGTCATGTGGGGTAGACATTGAAAGACTCCTGTTAGATAGAGGTATGGGCCTTGTACGCGAACCAATTGCCAGCTTGATTCTAGTCTTAATAGATAGGGGGCATCAGTTATCAACTGTGTCAGCGCAATGTTGGCTTGCTTGCGCGAGGTTGGTCTGCCAACACCTCATCTAGTCTAACAAAGGCCACTTTTTATGTTGGACATAAAAAAGCACGCCTAAGCGTGCTTTTTCTTTTACAGGCTTAAGAAGCTAAGTTTATCGGCTACCAAATCCGCCGTTACCACCATTGTTACCACCACGGTTGCCACCAAAGCCTGAACGGTCACTCGAGGTGCGACGTGGTGCGCTGTTACCACCGCGATTCTGGGTGCTAAAACCACGATTTTGGTTATTACCAAAACTACGTTCTTGATTCTGAGCACCAAAGCCTTGCCCAGAATTTTGAGTGTTAGCAGTGCGTGGTGCGCCAAAACCTTGAGACTCGCGACGTGGAGCATGTTCGTGACGGCTATCTGACGCTGTATGGTACGGTGCGCGATTGCCACCAAAGCCACCTGCATTGCTAGTGCCACGATTACCGCCTGAGAAACCACCTGCGTTGTTATCGCGATTGCCAGTGAAACCACCACGGTTACCACCAAAATTACTACCATTGCCACGGTTACCACCATTGCCACCAAAACCACCGCCATTGCTGCGACGAGGACCTCGGTCTGAGGGGGTACTGCTGCCTGTGCGCAGTTTATATTTTGGCTCCAGACCTTCGATGGTGTGCATCTTGATAGTCTGTTCTGTGTAGCGCTCGATACGCTTGAGCATCTGCGCATCGCGGTTAGAGGCGAATGAAATCGCGATACCGGAAGAGCCACCGCGACCCGTACGACCAATACGGTGTACGTAGTCTTCTGCAAATTTAGGCAAATCAAAATTGATTACGTGTGAAATACCGCGCACATCCAAACCACGAGCGGCAACATCGGTTGCAACCAGAATACGGATGCTGCCATTACGCATACTGAGCAAAGTGCGATTGCGTTCGCGTTGGCTCATATCACCGTGCAGTGCCGCAACGGAATGACCTTGTGCGGACAATTGATCAGCCAGTCCATCTGCATCACGTTTGGTTGCGGTAAAAACGATTGCTTGGTTGACTTCGGTGTCGGTTAACAAGTGACTCAACATCTTGTTTTTATGGGCAACGTCGTCAGCAAACATCATGCGCTGTTCGATATTCTCGTGCTTATCTTTTGCCGCAGAAACGCTGATACGCTTGGGGGATTTGAGTAAACGGCTAGCTAAGTTACCAACTACGCCATCTAGCGTGGCAGAAAATAGGAGTGTCTGACGTGTTTCTGGGGTGGCCGCAGCAATGCGTTCGACATCATCTACAAAGCCCATATCCAACATGCGATCAGCTTCATCAAGAATCAGCATTTCCAAACGTGAAAAGTCGATACGACCACGTTCCAAATGGTCAATCAGACGCCCTGGGGTCGCAACCAGAATATCAACGTGTCCAGATAACATACGGTTCTGAACCGGATATGGCATACCACCCAAAATACTGATGATCTTGAAACGCATGTTCTTGCCATATTTAGTTGCAGCATCACAGACTTGTTGAGCCAATTCGCGTGTAGGTGTTAGTACCAAAACGCGAGGGCCTTTGCCAGGCAGTGTTGATGCAGTTGCCAAACGATTCAAGGCGGGCAATATAAATGCAGCGGTCTTGCCGCTGCCAGTTTGTGCAGAGGCCATCAAATCATGGCCAGCCATGATTTCAGGGATCGCTTGTGCCTGGATAGGTGTAGCTTCGGTATAACCAGACTCGGTGACAGCTTTAAGAATATTAGAATTCAGATTTAAAATTTCAAACGACATATTGCTTCCTTTTTTATGCGGGAACGCAATACGTACAGAATAAAACTTCAGCACCAAGCTGATCGTTTTACGTGACTGTACGTAAAAAACTTGCAAAATTCCCTGAGGTAAGCGCAGGCAAAACAACCCGAATAGGGTAGACAATCAACCGGCGCAATAAACATCGTTGCTAACCGGAAAATCCACCGCCTAAGTTAGCAGGCATTTGGATTTATCATAGACAGGCACGCTTTAAACTCGTGCGAGAGGTAGGTCAGATAACGATGAACTAAATGCCGCATGTTTGCGGCAAGGTGCGCATTATAGTCAGGGCATAAATAAAAGCTAGTGTTTTTTCATTGACCTTCCACCCCCGAAAAATCGTCTTCTGATGACGACATAAAATCGCAGTGACCTTTGGCAAGGAGGATGATGAAGGTAGCGAAGCAGAAGTACGTACTGGAGTTTCCTGAATTGGCGGTCAAGCGGGTAAAGGCTAGACACTTGGTTGGCATGGTGGCGAAAGACTTGGGGGCTGATTAAGCAGACTCTGCGCAACTGGGTCAAGGCGGCGGATGTTGGGAGACTGCATGTCGCTGGCGGCAACAGTCAATTGATGGTACGGAAGCGGCAGCTTTCTGACGCTTCTCATCACTGCTGACGACACTGGAATCGCATAATCCTAGTGCCCCGTAAACGACTACCATGGCTTTATGATGTTTCGTCGGGTACAAAAAAATCCCACTGCGTGTTGCGCTAGGGGATTTTTTGTTGGTTGCATACTGTTACACTCTGTCGCTGTAACTGCTTGATCTGGCGGAGAAGGGGGGATTCGAACCCCCGTCAGGATATTATCCTGAACACGCTTTCCAGGCGTGCGACTTAAACCACTCATCCACCTCTCCGAAGGGCGCGCAGAATAAACTAGAACGTCTTTTCCCGCAATGGATTAAGCGCACATTTTTCCTCAAACTTGGCTGCGCCATGTACGCAAGGCGCAGAACACCGCTAATTCTCCTGTCTCAACCATTCCTCGAGCTCGTAAAGTCTTGATAATTTCGGGTTGCTTGCAGCGCAGGAAGGGGTTGGTGGCACGTTCCAAACCTATATTAGAAGGCAAGGTGGGGAGCTGGGCGGCGCGTAGTCTTTGCGTTTCCACGGCGCGTGCTTGCAAGGTGGTGTTGCCAGGCTCACACATCAGCGCGAAGCGAATATTAGCGGCGGTGTATTCGTGTGCGCAGTAAACTGGCGTGCTGGCGGGCAGGTGGCTCAGACGCTGCAAGGACTGATGCAATTGTGCCAGCGTGCCTTCCTTGTTGCGGCCGCAGCCCGCACCGAACAAGATGTCACCGCAGAATAGTATGTCGGGGTGGTAAAACGCGATGTGGTCGTCGAGGTGTCCGGGCAGCTCCATGATGTCGAAACTCAGTGCGAATTCGGTCAGGGTGCAACGTTCGCCTTCACGGAGGTCGTTAGTGATGTGCGGATTATTGGGATGCCTGCGTCCATACACCGGCACGTTGTATACTCCGCGCAGTTTTTCGATGCCGCCGATGTGGTCGCTGTGTCGATGAGTACAGAGTATGGCGCTCAGACGCAGTCGGTGCTGTTCAAGGAAGGCTAATACCGGGGTTGCATCGCCGGGATCGACAACGACTGCCAGCGTGCCGTTGTCGATGGCCCAGATGTAGTTGTCGTTGAAGGCAGGTATGGCGGTGATGTTGTACACGGTCTTTATGAGAGTGATGCGATGCCTGATTGTAGATTATCTGCACGAACTTTGAACGAATGGTTGCTAAGCCCGCAGGGCGATTATGTGCTGAGTCGTGAGCAGGCTTACTACGATAAGACTGTAGCGGATATATTCGGTTTCAATGCTTTGCAACTGGGGTTGCGGGAGCATGCTTTTTTGCGTAACAGTCGCATGCCTTTGCGCCTATATGGCGATCAGACTGTGACGGCGGATGTGCGTTTTTGCTATGACGAGTTGCCATTTGCATGCGAGAGCGTTGATCTGTTGATGATGCCTCATGTATTGGAGTTCTCAGATAATCCGCACCAGATACTGCGCGAAGTGGAACGGGTTTTGATGCCGGAAGGAAATCTGCTGATTAGCGGCTTCAATCCTTATAGCTTATGGGGCTTGCGCCGTAGGCTGAGCAGCCAGCAAGGTTACCCTTGGTGTGGCGAGTTCATCGCATTGCGACGCCTGAAAGATTGGTTAGCGCTGTTGGGTTTCGTGGTGGTGGAAGAACGCTTCACCGCTTATGCCCCTCCTTTTAATCGTCCCGCGACATTAGAACGTTGTCGATTTATGGAGGTAGCGGGTGGGCATCGATGGGCGGGAAGTGGTGGTGTGTACTTGTTGCACGCAATCAAACGTGTGCCGGGCATGCGCTTGATACAACCCAAATGGAATAAAAAATTAGTGGGCAACCTGTTACCAGCGGCACCCAAGATGAACAATAACAAGTCACATAACGAGACCAGTAAGTAATGAGCAAAACCGTAGTCGATATTTATACCGATGGCGCATGCAAGGGCAATCCCGGTGTGGGCGGTTGGGGTGTCCTGTTGCGCAGCAAGGGCGTGGAGCGCGAGCTGTTCGGCGGCGAACGCGAGACCACCAATAACCGTATGGAACTGATGGGCGCGATCTCTGCATTGGAGGCACTGAAACGTCACTGCCAAGTGCGCCTGCACACCGATTCCAAATACGTCATGCAGGGCATCACTGAATGGATAGGCAACTGGAAGAGGCGCGGCTGGAAAACCGCCGACAAGAAGCCGGTGAAGAATGAAGACCTATGGCGCAAGTTGGATGCGCTGGTGGTGCAGCACGAGATCGAATGGATATGGGTAAAAGGTCATGCCGGGCATGAAGGCAATGAGCGTGCCGACGGCTTGGCGAACCGTGGGGTGGAGATGATATTGGAGCAAGCAGATGCGTAAGATCGTATTGGACACTGAGACGACTGGTTTATACCCGGAACAGGGACACCGTATCATCGAGATCGCCGCTATCGAGTTGGAGGGACGGCGTGTTACCCAAAAACATTTCCATCACTACCTCGATCCCGAGCGTGAGGTGGACGAAGGCGCGGCGCGTGTGCATGGTTTTACCTGGGACATGCTGCGCGGTCGCGCCAAATTCGCCGATGTCGCCGCCAGTTTTCTGGAATTTGTTGAGGGGGCCGAACTGATTATCCACAACGCGCCCTTTGATATTGGTTTCCTCAACCACGAGTTGGGGCTGATGGGGCTGCCTGCCTTACAGAACGAGGTGCTGGATACTTTGAAGTTCGCACGCGAGATGCATCCGGGCAAGAAGAACAGCTTAGATGCACTGTGTAGCCGTTACGAGATCGACAACACCCACCGTACTTTGCACGGCGCGTTGCTCGATACCGAGTTGTTGGCCGAAGTCTATTTCGCCATGACGCGCGGACAAAAGAGCTTACTCGGTGATGACGAGGCTCATGTGCAGCGCAGTCCTGCCATCCTGCCCGTGACGGGCACCCGCCCGGTGATACGGGTGTTGCGAGCCAGTGACGATGAGCTGGCCTTGCATATGCAACAACTCGCTGATATCGACAAAGCCAGCAAAGGGGCTTGTGTGTGGCAGGCACTGGAACAACTATGAATACACGCGCTACCGTTTTGCGTTTCATCAAGCCTGCCTCGCTGGTACTGATAGTTGCCTATCTCGCGCTATGTGGCTACATGTGGGCGACGCAAAAATCACTGATCTTCGAACCAACCCCCTTGTTGCAGACTACCCCTGACCGTATGGGGCTGAAATATACCGAGCTGCATATTCCATCCGGCACGGGTGCTGAACACGGCGACATGAATGCCTGGTGGATACCCGCCGCGCATGGCGATGCGCCCACCTTGCTATACCTGCATGGCAATGATCGCAACATCGCCAGCAATTTAAGCCACGTACAACGTCTGCATGATTTGGGCTACAACGTGCTGCTCGTTGATTATCGCGGTTTTGGCAAGAGTAGCGGCGGTCAGCCTAGCGAGGCCAAGGTCTTTGAAGATGCCGAGGTGACTTGGCATTATCTGGTTGAACAGGGGCATATCGCCCCGCGTCGATTATTCATTTACGGACACTCATTGGGCGGTGCTATCGCCATCGATCTAGCTGCACATCATCCCGACGCAGCCGGATTGATCGTGGAGAGCACCTTCACTTCCATGCTGGAGATGGGGCAGCTTAACTATGGCTATCTGCCGGTCTCGTTGTTGCTTAACCAGCGTTTCGAGTCGCTGAGCAAGATGGATAAACTCAAGATGCCTGTGCTTATCATCCACGGTACTTGGGACAATCTGGTGCCGGTAGAGATGGCAAAACGTCTTTATGCAGCAACGCTTGCTCCCAAGTTTATGACACTGATTGAAGGCGGCGGCCACAATAACAGCGGTAGCATAGGCTGGGTGGAGTACCGCGATGCGCTGTCAGCATTTATCGATAAATATAGCCAACCATGAGCGTTGCTGTATGCAGTACCCAAAACAAAATATCAGCCGCTTCGAACAGAGCGAGCAATGTCAAAACGAAGTTACTACGGAATTATTAAGATGAAATCAGATGTAATTATTATCGGCTCGGGCGCGGCAGGATTGATGTGTGCCATGCAGGCCGGGCTGCGCGGACGTTCCGTGGTGTTGCTCGATCACTCCAAAAAATTGGCGGAGAAGATCCGTATCTCTGGCGGGGGGCGCTGCAACTTCACTAACCTCAATACCAAGCCTGACAACTTCATTTCAGAGAATCCTGATTTCTGTCGCTCGGCACTGGCACGTTATACGCCACAAGATTTCATCGCACTGTTATACAAGCACAACATCGCTTTCCACGAGAAGACGCTGGGGCAGTTGTTTTGCGACGACGAATCCGAAGCCATCATCGCCATGTTGCGCAAAGAATGCGATGACGCGGGCGTGAAGCGCTTTATGAATTGCGCGGTTGAGCAGATCAAGCACACGCCTTACGAGGGTGATCCGGGTTCAGGCAAGCAAGCCAAGTTCTATGTTGAGACCTCGCGCGGTGAGTTCGAAGCCGTGTCTTTGGTGATTGCCACGGGTGGTTTGTCTATTCCTAAGACCGGTGCCACACCTTATGGTTATCACGTTGCCGAGCAGTTCGGCGTGCCCATCACCAAACTCAAGCCTGGTCTAGTGCCACTGAGTTTTGCGCCAGACGATTGGAAACCATATTCCGAGTTAACGGGTATCGCCTTCGATGCCATCGTCAGTACCGGCAAGCATGCTTTCCGTGAAAACGTGCTGGTCACACATCGCGGTTTGAGCGGTCCAGCCATTCTGCAAGCCTCGTCTTATTGGCAACACGGCACACCCTTGCATATCAATATGCTGCCGGATGTCGATATGGCTGAGCTACTCATCGAACAGAAGTCCAGCAAAAAGCAACTCGCCAACTTCTTGACCCAGTGGTTTGCTAAGAGCTTCGCCGATGTATGGTGCGAGCAGTTCACCGCGCGTACCAAGATTGCCAACTTGCCGCTCAACCAATACAACGACAAGCAACGCAAGCAAATCGCGAGCGAGTTGCACGACTGGCAAGTCACACCTTCCGGCACGCTGGGTTACGCCAAAGCAGAAGTCACCTGCGGCGGTATCGACACGCGCGCGCTGTCCTCCAAAACCATGCAGTGCAACGAGGTGGCTGGGCTGTATTTCATCGGTGAGGTGGTCGATGTGACTGGCTGGTTGGGCGGTTATAACTTCCAATGGGCGTGGGCTTCTGGTTATGCCGCAGGACAGGCCGTCTAAGCAAACTTCTGGAATGAATATGACCGAAGACCGTTTTGTAACCATAGAGACCAAGCTCGCTTACCAAGAGGACTTGATAGAAGAGTTGAACAAGATCGTCTATCAACAACAGCAGCAATTGAGTCAACTGCAAGCCGTTTGCACCACGCTCGCCAGACATATCCAATCACTGGCTGAGTCTGGCGGAGAGGGTAGGGCAGGGAACGAAAGACCACCGCACTACTAGCATGGAAAACGAGCCTGTCTTACCCGCCGACGAAGTCATGTGTCATTGCAGTGGCACTAAGCGCGGCTATATACAAAGCCTGCATCAGCAAGGCATGGATATACAAGCCATCTCCAGATGGACGGGGGCACTGTCGGGTTGCGGCGGATGCGAATGGGATATTGCGGACTTCCTCAAAACACTCGCTGAGAACAAGCAAAACAGTTTGTAATTTCGCGCAGCAGGCGTGATGAATCAACGGCACAACGACACTCGCGTTAAAATGTGCGCTTAATTCCGCACGGCATGCTTCCCTCCTGACTATGGCTATTGAAACCGAACTCAAATTACGACTTGCGCCAGCGCATCTAGCTAAACTCAAGCGGCATGGTCTGTTCAAAGCACATCAATTGGCGCGTGCCAGTACGCAGCGTTTGTACAACGTGTATTTCGATACCCCTGAACTGGATCTGCATCACTCACGTATGGCACTGCGCTTACGCCGCAAAGGTCGCCTATGGTTACAAACCCTGAAGGGCGGTGGGGCGATCAAGGCAGGTCTGCATCAGCGCAACGAGTGGGAGGTGCCGGTACGCGGTGAGGCACTGGATTTTTCGGCAGCGCTGACAGCTGAGTGGGACGAGTTGTTGCCGGTAGCGCTGCGCGAGCGTTTGCAGCCGGTGTTCGTCACCGACTTTATGCGCAGCACGCGGATAGTCGAATGGCAGGGCGCACAGATCGAGGTGTGCATGGATCAGGGGCAGATCAGCGGCGCTGGCGGGGTGCACGAGATATGCGAGTTGGAGTTGGAGCTGAAAGCAGGTGCACCACAACACGTATTCAGTTTGGCGCTGGCGATATTGAAGATTGTGCCGATCGAGATCGAGATGGTGAACAAGGCCGAATATGGCTTCCGTCTGCTTAGCGGTGCGACCGAGCAACCCTATAAGGGCGTGTTGCCCAAGCTCAAACCGGAGCAGGGTTTGGTTGCTGCACTACAGACGGCCTTAGGCGCATGTCTGTTGCAATGGCAACGTAACTGGCGCGGCGCATTGGTCGGCGCAGAGGGCGAGTTTTTGCATCAGGTGCGCGTTGCCTTGCGCCGCATGCGCGTGTTGCTACATCTCATGCAACAGTTGCGCGACGATGAGACTCTGGGTTGTTTCACAGCTGAACTGGCCGATCTCTCCGTGCTATTGGGTAAGGTACGTGATTGGGATGTGTTCATCGCAGCAACCTTGCAACCACTGTATCCCAAACCGCTCAAGCGCGACGGTGCGGCATTGTTATGGGAAAGTTGCACGGACCATCGTAGTGCCAACCATGCGCAACTACAGACAACAGCCGCTGAAGTGCAAAGCCTGATGCTACGTTTTGCACAATGGATGTACTCCGATTATTGGCAGCGCCTGGAGATGGACGAACCTCACGTGCGCGACTTGGCTGCGCATAGGCTGAACAAACAGACCCACCATATGGCGCTGCAATTGGCACGCAGCGATAGCCGCGATGCCTATCAGCTACACGAGTTGCGCATCATGGCCAAGAAGCTCCGATATATCGCTGAGTTCTTTGCGCCATGGTTTGATGACAAGCACACGGTCGACTTCTTACATACCTTGAGCGAGGTACAACAGGAGCTGGGGCAGATCAACGATGCAAGCAGCGCTTATCGCATATTGGACGAGCTGGCATTGGACGTGGTCGCCGCACACCGTGTACGCGATGCAGTTAGCGTGGCGATGCATGAGCACTTCTTGGGCTTGTCGTTAGTCTTGAAACGTTACGATAAGCAGAAGATATTTTGGCGGGACTGAACGAGTTGGATACATGGCAGCGTGAGGAATTATTGCACTCGCCGCTGTTTGCCCCCCTACATCCTGTCATCGCCAGACTGGGCGAGGCTTTCCCCACTTTATCCGAACTCAACCAGCTACTGAGTGCGACACATCACTCCATCGTCGTACAAAGTGGACATGCGCTGCGCTTCGTACCACAAGAAACAGGCAAGCTGGCTTTCGAGTCGCAATACGAGCCCAGATGTTATCTGACGGGAGAGGTGCAGACCCGCGCCGACAACTGGCACGACCTGCTCAACGCGCTGGTGTGGCTGACTTTTCCCAAGGCAAAAGCTGCCATCAACGCGCGTCACTATCAGGCTTTGCAGCAAGCCCGCGAACCAGACAGTAGCCAGCGCGGCGCGGTGCGCGATACCAATACTTTGATGGATGAGTCTGGCGTGATCGTGGCGTGTGCCGATGCGGAGCTGGCTGCGCTGCTGCGCGATTTTCAGTGGCGCGAGCTGTTCTGGCAGCGACGCAGCGCGGTGCAACAGCAGATGGGGCTTTATCTGTTTGGTCACGGTTTGTATGAGAAGGCGATGCAGCCTTATATCGGCATCACCGGGCAGGGCATCATCCTCGATGTCGCGGCGGAATTCTTCACTTGGCCGCAAGCGGTACGACTCGCGCATCTGGATGAACAGCTTGCATCGTTCTGGAGCGACAACAAGAATTGCCGTACTACGCGTGAGCTACAACCTGTGCCTTTGTTGGGGGTGCCGGGCTGGTGTGCTGAAAATAATGACGCGAGCTTCTACGACAACACGACTTACTTTAGAGCAGGTAGACGGAGCAAGTCGTGAGTGAGTTGAAGTATCTGCACGGCTATCCGGAACACCTCAAAGCTCAGGCGCGGCAACTGTTAGCGCAGGGAAAACTGGGCGCGGTGCTGGCGCAGAAATATCCCGAGAGACACACGGTACGCACCGACAAGGCACTGTACGACTATGTGCTGCTGCTCAAGAACCAATTCATGCGCGCCGCACCGCCCATACACAAAGTGGCGTTCGATAATCACTTGCAAGTGCTGCATCGCGCCTTGGGCACTCATACCGCCAGTTCGCGTGTGCAGGGCGTCAAGCTACGTGCGCACAAGGAGATCCGCATCGCGGCCTTGTTCAAAGACACGCCACCGGAGTTTCTGCGGATGATCGTCGTGCACGAGTTGGCACATTTGAAAGAGATGCAGCACAACAAAGCGTTCTATCAACTCTGTCTGCACATGGAGCCGAACTACCATCAATACGAATTCGATCTGCGCTTGTTCCTAACCGCTCAAAGTGTGCTGGGTGATAGCAGTTCCGCGCACCTAATCCCGCTCAGCACTGCACCTTCCAGGGTGGCAGGATAGTCGCCCGCCGTGTAGTCGCCAGCCAGCAAAATACGCGCTGCGGCGGTTTGTTGTGAGGGACGCTGCAGATTGGGGGAGCAGCAAAAAGTCGCGCGCTTCTCGGCGATGACCTTGTACCAGTGCGGCGTGGCTGTGATAGCGAACTCGCGCCGCAACTCCTCTATGACTTTCCCCGCCAGCTGCTCTTGCGACCAATCTTGATGTATTCCTTCCGCGCTGATGACAGCGGCGAGCAAGCCGTGTTGTGCCGCGATCTGGCCCTTGTCGAACAACCATTGGCTGACGCACTGGTGCAAACCCAACATGGCGCTGGGCAGACGGACTGGTTCGGGATATTGCAGATACACGGTGTAGATGGGCTGCTGTTCCAGCGCATCTATTTGCGCCACGCTGTCGTGTAATGCGGCAAGGTCGCTGAGTAATCGCGCCGCGTTGCTGGGTGATGCGGCACAGATGATATGGCTGAAGCGATGCGTTCCGCTTGCAGTGCTCAGTAGCACCTCATCATCATGCAGTTCAATCTTTTCCACGCCGCTCGACAACAAGACTTTGCCGCCGCGCTGCGCTACAAACTGTGCCGCGCGTTGCGGGAACAGCGCGCTGAAGTCGAGACGCGGCAACAGCATGTCGCTGTCGGCACGCTTGCGATCCAGTGCGTCGCGCAACACATTCAGCAGCACTTGCGCGGAAGCCTTATGGATAGGCGTATTCAGCGCCGCGATGCAGAGCGGCTCCCACAGTTTGAGCGATAGATTCGCGTCTTGGCTATTTAGCGAGAGCAGTGCGCTGACGGTCATGTCCTGCGGTAAACGAAAGTTTTTGCGGCGCATCGTCAACATGAAGCGCGCTGCTTTCAGCCGTTCCGCCCAACTCAAACCCCGCGCCTTGAGCAGTGCGACCAGTAGATGCAAGGGCGCGGGCAGGCGAGGGGCGTGCAGTGAGAAGTGATTATGCAGATCGAGTTGCAAAGGCAGACGCAAAAAATCTTGCTCGATATTGCCGCCAACCGTTTCAATCAAGCGCAAGGTCTCGCGATAGCAGCCGAGTAACAGATGCTGACCATTGTCGAGTTGGGTGTCGTTGTAGTTCACGCCGCGAGCGCGTCCGCCGAGTTGCTTGGCACTTTCAAACACCGTGACTGGAATGCCACAAGCAGCCAGCTCGACGGCAGCTGCCATGCCCGCGTAGCCTCCGCCAACTATCCCAATATTCAGTTTTGTAGCCAAGTCTTAAAGGCCAGCCAGAGTTTGCGTATCGGCGTGAGCGACACGCGCTCTTTCAGGACATGACAGCCGCTGGCAATGACCTCGACCAAGGTGGCGCGATAGATGGCAGCCATGATGAGGCCAGTGCGCTGGGTCTTGCGGTCTTCGGCTGGCAGCAGTGCCAGTGCTTGATCGTAAAAGCGTTGTGCACGCTCGATCTGGAACGCCATCAGTTTTTGGAAATTCTCGGTTTCGCGCGCATTGAGGATGTCCGCAGCGGTCACGCCGAATTGCTGCATCTCGTCCATCGGCAGGTAGATACGGTTGCGCCGCGCATCCTCGCCCACGTCGCGGATGATGTTGGTGAGTTGGAAGGCGATGCCTAAATCGTGGGCATACTTCAAAGTCTGGCGATTGCTATAGCCGAATATTTCCACCGACAACAGCCCAACCACCGAGGCGACGCGGTAGCAATACAGTTGCAGCGATTTGAAATCCTGATAGCGCGGCTGATCCAGATCCATCTCCATGCCGTCGATGATCTCCAGCAAAAGTTCCTGCGCCATATTGAATTGCTTGACCACCGGCACCAATGCGATGGCGACCGGATGTTGCGGCTTGCCGGCATAGATTTCCGCCACTTGTCCACGCCACCAGTTCAGCGTAGTCCGTGCGACTTGCTCGTCGCTACACTCATCCACCACATCGTCCACCTCGCGGCAGAAGGCGTACAGCGCGACGATGGCGCGGCGCTTTTCCAACGGCAGGAACATAAAACTGTAGTAGAAACTGGAACCGCTGGCAGCGGCCTTGTCTTGGCAGTATTGATCTGGATTCATAGCGTATTTTTATCCACGAAAGACACGAAAAGCACGAAATAAAATCAATTTAGAAAGTGTGCTGATATTGATGCGTTTGTTTGTTCGTGCTTTTCGTGTCTTTCGTGGATTAAGGTTTTGTTAGTAAGTGTGCGGTGCTAATCTGGCCAGCATGATAACCCAGTCATAAGGGTGCAATACCGGGCGCTTGTGGAATACATCGTAATCGACGGCTTCGATCTTTTTCAGGATGCGCAAACCACCTTGGATGATCATGCGCATCTCCAGACCGATGCGGCCGGTGAGGAGGCTGCCCAGCGGGGCACCTTGCAGCATCAGGGCGCGGGCACGATCAACTTGGAACTTCATCAGCGCGCGCCACGCGTCATCACAAATTCTTTGCTTGATGTGCGCTTCGCTCACACCGAACTGTGCCATCTCGTCCAGCGGCAGATAGATGCGCGCGATGGCGTCGTCCTTGGCCACGTCTTGCCAGAAATTGATGAGCTGCAAGGCGGTGCAAATGGCATCCGAGTAAGCGAGGTTGACGGGTGTGGCTTCCTCATAAAGATGCAGCATCAGCGTGCCCACCGGATTGGCGGAGCGGCGGCAGTAGTCGAGCAATTCGTCGTAGTTCGCGTAACGCTTTTGCACCACGTCCTGCGAGAAGGCATCCAGTAAATCGCGGAAGGGCTGCAAGGGCAGGGCGTGTTGCGCTATCTGCGTCGCCAGATGTTGAAACAGTGCGGTGAGGGGAGGATGCGCTGCCTCGATACGGGCCAACTCGCCACGAAATCCATCCAGCTCGCTCAGGCGTTGCTCGTTACTGGCGACACCCTCGTCAGCAATGTCATCCGCCGCGCGTGCGAAGTGGTAGATGGCCGCGACCGGCTTGCGCAGACGGCGCGGCATCAGGATGGATGCCACTGGGAAGTTCTCGTAATGCTCTACGGACATTGCAGCGCTAGCGAAACAATCACAGACCGGACAGGTCGTTGCGGTGCAGCATGAACACGAACTGGTCACCCGCTGTGACATCCAGCCAAGTGAAGGGCAGCTTGGGGTAGATGGCTTCGAGCAGGTCGCGGTTGTGACCAATCTCAACGATAAGGATGCCGTTGTCGGTCAGGTGTTGCGCCGCATGTTTGAGAATGACACGCGTCGCGTCCAGACCATCGATGCCGCTGCCTAGCGATAGCTGCGGTTCATGTAGGTATTCGGCGGGCAAGTCGGCTACCGAGGCGGCATCGACGTAAGGGGGATTGCTGATGATGAGGTCGTATTTCTTGTTGCCGAGTTTGTTGAACAGGTCCGACTCTAGCAGTTGCACACGCTCATTCAATTCGTAGTCGTCCACATTGTGCTGGGCCACTTGCAAAGCATCGGGGGACAGATCGACTGCGTCCACTTGCGCGTTGGGGAAGACGTGCGCCGCAAGGATGGCTAGGCAAGCGCTGCCGGTACACATGTCCAGGACGCTGTGTATGTCTGCCACATCGGCCACCCAAGGGCTGAGTTCGTTGCGTAACAGTTCGGCGATGAAAGAGCGCGGCACGATGACGCGCTCATCAACATAGAAGCTGAAATCACCCAAGAAAGCTTCGTTGGTCAAATAGGCGGCAGGGATACGCTCTTCCACGCGGCGCTGCAGGATATTGATGAGTTCCGCGCGTTCGCTTTCAGTGAGGCGCGCATCCAGAAAAGGCTCTAATCTGTCCAGCGGCAGATGCAGGGTATGCAGCACCAGATAGACTGCTTCGTCATAGGCCTCGCTGCTGCCATGACCAAAGAATAAGTTGGCTTGATGGAAGCGGCTTACTGCGAAACGCACATAGTCGCGCACCGTGTACAAATCTTGCGTGGCCAAGGGAAAGTGTCGATTCATGTGTGCTTTCAGTGTTTATTTTTTGTGTTTGATTTGGGTTTGTCCGCTGGTGTCGTTGTGCCATCGGCTGGTTTATCCAAACCGTCACGGTATTTGTGCTTATGGATGTCATAGCGCAACAGTCCGACGAAGGCGATCAGCACAAAAGCTAAAACCAATATAAGTGTCATGACTCAGTTCACCAATAGATTGTTCAAAGTGTATTGATAAGTTAGTTTCAACGGTTCGATGTCGGCTACGCCCACGCATTCGTTGAGTTTATGGATGGTGGCATTGAGTGGGCCGAATTCGATCACTTGTGGACAGATGTCGGCGATGAAACGGCCATCCGACGTGCCGCCGCTAGTGGAGAGCTCAGGCGTGATGCCGTAGGCATGCTCTATGGCATCGCTGATGGCGACGACCAGACTGCCTTTAGCGGTCAAATAAGGTTTGCCGGACAGCTCCCAGTGCAAATCATATTCGACCTTGTGCTTATCCAAGATGGCATGCACCTTGTCTTGTAACTGCTGTGCAGTGCTGGCGGTGGAGAAGCGGAAGTTGAACAAAATTTCCGCCGTGCCCGGCACCACATTGGTCGCGCCAGTGCCGCTGTTCATGTTGGAAATCTGCCACGAGGTGGGCGGGAAATATTCGTTGCCGTTATCCCAAATGGTGGTGGCCAGTTCGGCGATGGCAGGGGCAACCATGTGGATGGGGTTGTTCACCAGATGCGGATAGGCGATGTGGCCTTGTATGCCTTTGACGGTGAGCGTGCCGTTGAGCGAGCCGCGTCGTCCGTTCTTAATCATGTCGCCGACTTTTTTATTGGAGGTTGGTTCGCCCACGATGCAAAAATCGATGCTTTCGCCGCGCGCTTGCAGGGCTTCGACTACGCGCACCGTGCCGTCCACCGCCACCCCTTCTTCGTCCGAGGTGATGAGTAGTGCGATAGAGCCATTGTGTTTGGGGTGTTCGGCGAGGAAGGCTTCGATGGCAGTAATAAAGGCTGCGATGGAAGTCTTCATGTCGGCTGCACCGCGACCGTACAACATGCCGTCGCGTATGGTGGGTTCGAACGGCGGGGAGAACCACGACTCCGGTGGGCCACTGGGTACGACATCGGTGTGGCCAGCGAATACCACTACCGGACTGGTCGTGCCTCGGCGCGCCCACAGATTATCGACATTACCGTAACGCATACGCTCGATTCGGAAGCCCAGCTTTTCCAAACGTTCAATGAGGATGTCTTGACAGCCTGCATCTTCGGGCGTGAGCGAACGACGGGCGATAAGTTGCTGGGCGAGTGCTAAGGTATCTGACATAAAAATTCTAGAGTTTGAATATGCGGGTATAGGCATCGTGATCGAAACCTACATGGAGTAACTTGCCGTCGTGTTCAAGCAACGGGCGTTTGATGACGCTGGTCTTTTCCAGCATCAAGGCGAGGGCGCTGCTGGGGTCACAGACCTGAGCCTGGCGCGCTTGGTCAAGACCACGCCAAGTCAGGCCGCTGCGGTTCAGCAGACGCTCCCATGCGAGCTGCTGCAACCAGTTCTGTGCGACCTCGGCGCTTAGCCCGTGTTTTTTGAAATCATGGAACTCGACGCTGATGTCATGCTCTTTGAGCCAATCCCTAGCTTTTTTTACCGTGCTACAGTTGGCGATACCATACAACTTCATTTAGGTCCGCCCATATTGAGTTGGATGTCACTGAAGTCAGTTGTTTTGCCGCCATCAGTATCATGTCCAAGCTGATAGGCAGCTTGCTGGCTGGTCTTGGCACCACTGGAGAACTCGATGAGGCTGGACAGATTACTTGGAGAGTCGGCGTGGCGCATGCCTTCATCTTTGCTAATCTTGCCTGCCTTGATAAGTTTATACAGTGCTTGCTCAAAGGTCTGCGAACCCGCCGAGACACTCTTTTCGATCGCGTCGCGTATCTTTTCAATCTCGTCGTTCTTGATCAGGTCGGCAATCAGTGAGGTCTTAAGCAATATCTCCACCGCAGGGATCAACATACCATCCACACCCCGCACCAGACGTTGTGAAACCACCGCGCGCAGACACATGGAAAGATCCGACAGCACGCTCATACGCGATTCGTAAGGGAAGAAGTTCACGATACGATTAAGCGCGTGATAGCTGTTGTTAGCGTGCAGGGTAGTGAGACATAAGTGACCGGTCTGAGCAAAGATCAGCGCATGCTTCAAAGTCTCACGGTCACGCACCTCACCTATCATCAATACATCCGGTGCTTCACGCATACCGCTGGACAGCGCATGGTCGTAAGACAAAGTATCTGTGCCGATTTCGCGTTGGTTTACGATGGATTTTTCATGCGTGAAGATATATTCGACAGGATCTTCTATGGTCAGAATATGACCGCTAACGGTGCTGTTGCGGTGTTCTATCATCGCTGCCAGCGTAGTAGATTTGCCTGAACCTGTAGCACCCACCACCAATACCAAGCCTCGCTTCTCCATGATCAGTTCTTTGAGGATGGTCGGCAGATTGAGGTTTTCTACGTCGCTGATTTTGCCTTTGACATGACGTATTACCATCGCCACATCGCCACGCTGACGGAACACGTTGACACGGAAGTTACCTATGCTCGGATCGCGAAAGGAAAAATTCATTTCCATCTGCAATTCGAACTCATCGATTTGACTGGGTGACATCAACTCATAGGCGATCTGTTTGATCATCTCACCATCTAGAACTTGAGAGTTGACCGGCATGGCCTTACCTTCAATCTTGATGTTGACTGGCGCTCCGACCGAAAAGAACAGGTCGGAAGCTTGCTTGTCAGCGGCAAGTTGCAGCAATGGTGTGACGATCATGATGTGCTCCTCTTAGTGAGAGACGATGGACAGCATACTGCTGTCCTGATGGTATTTAGATACCGCGCAACAATTCGTTGATACCGACCTTGCTCAAAGTTTTTGCATCGACCTTCTTGACGATGACCGCGCAATACAGGCTGTATTTCCCATCTGCGGAAGGCAAACTGCCGCTTACCACCACTGAGCCAGCAGGCACGCGACCATACATTACTTCGCCGGTTTCGCGGTCGTAGATTTTGGTGCTTTGGCCGATGAATACGCCCATGGAGATCACCACGTTGTCTTCCAGAATCACGCCCTCGACGATCTCAGAACGCGCACCAATGAAACAGTTGTCGCCGATGATGGTGGGGTTGGCCTGTACCGGTTCCAGCACGCCGCCGATGCCGACGCCGCCGCTCAAATGCACGTTCTTACCGATTTGTGCGCAAGAGCCTACGGTCGCCCAAGTATCCACCATGGTGCCTTCATCCACATATGCGCCGATGTTCACATAAGAGGGCATCAACACTACGTTCTTGGCGATATAAGCACCTTTGCGCGCAGCCGCAGGGGGCACCACGCGGAAGCCGCCTTCGCGGAAATCGCGGCTGTTGTAGTCAGCGAATTTTGACGGCACTTTATCGTAGTAGTTGGTGAACCCACCTTTGATGAAGGCATTGTCTTCCAGACGGAAGGACAGCAATACGGCCTTCTTCAACCATTGGTGGGTGAACCACTCACCGTTGATTTTTTCCGCCACGCGCAGCGTGCCGTTGTCCAGTTTAGCGATAACGGCATCGACCGCTTCCTTAAGTTGGGCATCGGCATTGCGTGGGGTGATCTCGGCGCGGCGTTCAAAAGCGGTTTCGATAATTGTTTGTAATTGTTCCATGATGAAGTCCTGTTGAGTTTTTATTGGATAGTAAGAGTAGTAACGAATTGGGCAATGCGTCGTGCGGCTTCTACGGTTTCTGCGGTGTTGGCGACCAATGCCAAGCGGACGAAATTCTTACCGGGGTTAATGCCTTGCGCCTCGCGTGCCAGATAGCTGCCCGGCAAAACGGTGACATTATAGTCACGATAGAGTTGTTGCGCGAAATCGGTGTCGGCGATGGGCGTGCGTATCCACAGATAGAAACCCGCATCCGGCATGACCACTGGCAAGACAGGTTGCAGTACCGCGACGACTTGCGCGAACTTCTCTGCATACAAGCGCCGATTCTCGACAACATGTGTTTCATCGTGCCACGCGGCGATGGTGGCGGCTTGGATGGCGGGATTCATTGCCGAGCCGTGATAAGTGCGATACAGCGCGAACTTGGCGATGAGCTTGGCATCACCCGCCACAAAGCCGGAGCGCATGCCCGGTACATTGGAGCGTTTTGACAGGCTGGAGAACATCACCAGATTTTTGTAATCGGATCGACCGAGTTGCTGTGCGGCTTGCAGCGCACCCAAGGGTTGGTCAGCACCGAAATAGATCTCTGAGTAACACTCATCCGAAGCGATCACGAAGCCATAGCGATCAGACATTTCGAACAGTGCTTGCCACTCGGGCAGAGACATCACGCTGCCGCTCGGGTTGCCCGGCGAGCAAACATAGATCAGTTGGGTGCGTTGCCAAACTGCTTCGGGCAGTTGCGCAAAATTCAGCGCGAAATGATCTTCGGGCAAGGTATTGAGGAAGTAGGGCGTGGCACCTGCCAAAAAAGCTGCACCTTCGTAGATCTGATAAAAAGGGTTGGGGCAAATGACCGCCGGGTCCGGCTTGGTGCGATCTATCACCGCCTGTGCAAAAGCGAACAAGGCTTCGCGACTACCGTTCACCGGCAACACCTGCATCTTGGCATCGGGGGTAGGAATGGCGTAACGCTCGCCCAGCCATTGCGCGAGCGTGTTACGCAACGCGTCCGAGCCCGCTGTTGTGGGATAATTCGCCAGCCCGTCCAAGCCTGCGACTAGCGCATCTTTGATGAACTGAGGTGTCGCGTGTTTGGGTTCACCTATGGACAGACTGATAGGACGCAAAGCGGGATTGGCTGTCACCGCAGCAAACAGTGCGGAGAGTTTTTGAAACGGGTAGGGCTGAAGTTTTTCTAAATCGGGATTCATTTCACAGTAGCGGTCGCGCAAAAATCAGCGCGCATTATAAGGGGCGTGCTAGTGCCAACCAAACAAAATCTATACCCCGTGGCCGGTGTGTTAAGCGGCGCGCTGGTGTGGGGCATCATCTGGTATCCCTACCGCATGTTGCAGGAAGCGGGGGTGTCTGGTGCGCTGACGACCTTCATCACCTTTTCTATCGCACTGCTCTGCACCGCAACCTGGTTACCGCGACTGTGGCGCGAACTGCCTAGTTTGGGCCGGTGGGCGGCACTGCTGCTGCTGAGTGCGGGCGGAGCCAATTTTGGCTATGTGCTGGCAATGTTGCATGGCGATGTAATGCGGGTGTTGCTGTTGTTCTACCTCGCGCCGTTGTGGACCGTGCTGCTGTCTTATTGGTTGTTGGGCGAGCGCCTCAACCGCTATGGTTATGTTGTCATTGCTCTCTCGGTATTGGGCGCGATGGTGATGCTATGGGATCCACACCACGGCTGGCCTGTGCCGCAGAATCTGTCCGAATGGTTGGGCATGGCGGCAGGTGTGCTGTTCGCGTTATCCAATGTGGTGTCACGCCGCGCCGCGCACATGAGTATGGAGGCGAAGTCTTACAGCGTATGGTTGGGAACGGTGCTGTTAACTTTGCCGCTGCTCTGGATGCAGGGCGGCGCTTGGCTAAGCGTAGCGAACATATCTGCAATCAATTGGTTCATCTTGGCAATATTGGGTTTGGTGATGTGCTCAGTCAGCTATGCGGTGCAGTATGGTGTCACGCATCTGCCCTCTAATCGTGCCATGCTGCTGTTTCTGTTTGAATTAGTCGTGGCTGCCGTGACCTCTTACTTGTTGGCAGGGCAAGAGATGGCATTACGGGACTGGTTAGGCGCGGCACTTATCGTTTCCGCCAGCCTGTTCTCCGGTCGTATTCATGCGGATGAGTATGGTGCTGATATGGCAAAACTTACGATGGATGACGCATGATGAATTTCAATAGAAATCCTTGGTCTTGGCGGTTGGGCTTAGCGCTAAATACGATTCTCGTGTTCTATGTTCACATCATTGTCGAGGGGGGACCCGACTCACTCAAAGGGGATGCAGACTGGCCGACTATATTCAACGAAATACCGCAGACAGTATTGATAATAGTGGTGGCAGTACTCATGCCTTATTTGTTAATGCACTATAAACGTACCGCCAAACACACCTCTATCGCTACCGGCAGTAAGGTGATGTTGACTACAACTTGTCTTGCCGCAGTATTGATTTTTGCCTCGCACACCATGCTAACCAAGGAGCTGACGCTAGATATCAGCTGGGTAATATTGTGGATTACCGCGCTCTATTTTGTGCTTATCCCTGAAGTCCAACGCGACTGAATTTAGCCCTGAAAACCTTGATCTGATTAGGGATTTTGCTGGGTTGTGTGGGGCAAAATAATTGTCTTTGATTAAGTTGCTGGGGTAGACTGAATGCCCGAGTGATTGCAAGATGCAGAATGGCAAGTTGCATAAATCAGGACCATGAAAAACTTACCCACGCAAAGCGAGCTCACCAAGCTGTTTGATAACACCGACTCGGAAGTCGTCTGGCTTAAAGCGTCGTCTATCATTCGTCGCATCAATCCTGATTACGACTTCACCATTGTGAGCAAGGTTTATCTGGATATGTTGCGCCTGTTCTATGGTGAGTTTCCCGGTTACGGACCAATTAAGACTCTGTATCACGACCTTTCACATACTTTGGAAGTCTTTATGTGCGGTGTGCGTCTCATGCACGGCGTACATGTTTCGGGCGATCATCTAAGCGATGAGGAGCTGACCCTGATGATGCTGGCCATCCTGATGCACGATCTGGGGTATGCCCAGCGCAAGGGGGAAGAGTTTGGCACCGGTGCTCAGTTCACCCGCACCCATGTGCAGCGCAGCATAGAATTCATGAAGCAACATTTCACTCAACGCATGATGCCGGCAGATATTCTAGTTGATGTGACCGGGATGATATTAGGCACTGAACACTTCCGTCCTTTCGAACAGATCGACTTTGATAGTGATAGAAAACGTATGCTTGCGCGTATTGTTGCAACAGCCGATATCATTGGCCAAATGGCAGATAGAAAATATCTTGAGAAACTCATGTTCCTCTATCAAGAATTCAAAGAGGCCGGCTTCGGTACCTATCAAAATTCCTTTGATTTGCTCTCTAAGACCCACAATTTTTACAATCTGACGCGCGACAAGTTAGATGGAGTATTGGCGGGGATATACAACAAATTGTCGTATCACTTTGCAGACACCCTAGGGGTGGAAAACAACTATTACATAGAAGCTATCAACAAAAATATGGCCTATTTGGATCAGGTTGTCATACAAGGCGAACAAGAGGTATATGCCTTGCTCAAGCGCAACAACATCGCAGAGAGTGCTAAAAAATTGGAACAACACGGTTAATCGCTGTCCCGACCAAGTCCCCTGAACCCGCATGATTACAGCCATACTCCACGTCACCTTTTTGACTTCAGATTTACCGCGTTCACGAGTTTTCTATGAAGGCTTGTTGGGCTTGAGACCTGATCTTAAGCGACCACAGATGAGCTTTGATGGCGTGTGGTATGACGTAACCGCCTCCCAACAGATCCACTTGATGCTACTAGCCAATCCGGAAGCTGGTTTGCCGCGCCCTGCCCACGGCGGACGTGACCGCCATGTGGCAATGGGCGTGTCTGACTTGAATGAATTGATAAGACGATTGGATGCGGCAGAGGTTACCTATACCCTCAGTCAGTCCGGTCGCCGCGCCTTGTTCTGCCGCGATCCTGATAACAACGCGCTGGAGTTTATCGCAATCGAGTAAAGCTGCGACAATATGTCGCATTCCATTTTATGCAGAACGGATTTACATTTGCATGGCCAAGTCAGACATGCCGGTACATCTCCTCCTAAGTGATGTTGTTTGCTGTTTCAAACTGACTTGGCAATCCAAGTCATCTCACGCCGACAAAAAAATCCGCTAATGAAGTAGGCCGCGCGATAGCAGAAGAACATAACCATCAAGCTGCTGCCCAGCCGGATGGCGAGCAGAAAAAATCTATACAGACGGCTTATGTAGAGGTTCAAACTGGTATTATATCGAGCGATATAGCGCGCACCCATGCACGCTGGCTAGCAGGAAAATACAGTGGCTTGCCCGCGCAAAAGATTAGCGATGTCGCCTTGGTGACTCAGTTTGAAGGCGAGTACGGATTTTTTAACAAACGCTTGCCGGTCTGGCGTGTTGCTTATGACACACCAGATCATGTTGCCTATTATGTGGAAACCAGTAGCGGGGCGTTGGCGGCATTGGTACGAGATTGCGACCGCATGGAAGGCTGGAGTTTTTCTACTTTGCATAAATTCCATTGGCTGGGCGCGCTCAAACCCCAAGTGCAACATATTTAGGAGAGAATGTTGCATGAGTAAAATCTACACACAATTGAGTATTGAAGAGCGGACGATGATTCAGACGCAGTTATCGCTAGGGTTCA
>Ga0172373_10000421_pt1 | contig 69812 bp, 61 predicted proteins | sample Lak10m_2_FD_114546 | JGI IMG/M metagenome (GOLD analysis project Ga0172373, IMG submission 114546) | Freshwater microbial communities from Kabuno Bay, South-Kivu, Congo - kab_092012_10m | ecosystem: Environmental > Aquatic > Freshwater > Lake | place: Democratic Republic of the Congo...
CATCTGGCGCGCCAGTGTGCGCATCTTTGATGCTGCTGTCGCCAAAGCCTACAACGGGACCCGTCAAATCGAATGGCTGGAAGTGTTGGCCGGCGAGAAAGCCTTCAACGAGACCGGGAATTGGCTTCCCGAGGCCACCGTTGAAGCGTTTCAGCACTACCTAGTCGGCATCAAGGGCCCGCTGACCACGCCGGTCGGCAAAGGCATCCGGAGCTTGAATGTGGCGCTCCGCCAAATGCTCGACTTGTACGTCTGCTTGCGCCCAGTGCGTTGGTTCACTGGCGTTCCTTCCCCAGTCCGCCACCCCGAAAAGGTGGACATGGTCATTTTCCGGGAAAACACCGAAGACATCTACGCAGGCATCGAGTATGTGGGTGGCTCGCCAGAAGCGGCCAAGTTGCTCGAATTCATGCGCGAAAACTTCCCCAAGGACTACGCCAAGATTCGTTTCGGCAGTAGCGAAAAAACCGCAGAATTCAACGCCATGATCGGTCAGAGCAACGACGTGGTCGAAGTGGGTATCGGCATCAAGCCGGTCAGCCGCACCGGTTCTGAGCGCCTGATTCGCTCCGCCATTGCATACGCCTTGGAGCACAAGCGTCGCAATGTGACGTTGGTGCACAAAGGCAACATCATGAAATTCACCGAGGGCGGGTTCCTCGATTGGGGTTACGAGCTGGCCGAGCGCGAGTTCGGCGACCGTGTCTACACTTGGGCACAGTGGGAGCGCACCAAGCAGGCCAAGGGCGAAGCTGAGGCCAATGCGGAGCAAAAAGCCGCCTTGGCGAGTGGCAAGATTCTGGTCAAAGACGCCATCGCCGACATCACCCTGCAACAGGTGTTGACGCGCCCCGAAGACTTCGACGTCATCGCCACCCTCAACTTGAACGGCGACTACCTGAGTGATGCACTCGCCGCACAGGTCGGTGGCATTGGGATTGCGCCTGGTGGCAACATCAACTACGTGACCGGGCATGCCATCTTCGAGGCCACCCACGGCACCGCCCCCAAGTACGCCAATCTCGACAAGGTGAACCCGTGTAGCGTCGTGCTCAGCGGTGACATGATGCTCCGGCACATGGGCTGGCACGAAGCCGCTGACATGATTATCAGCGCCATCGAGAAGACGATCGGCGACAAGGTGGTTACCTACGACTTTGCTCGTCTGATGGACGGTGCCAGCGAAGTGAAGACCTCGGAGTTTGCGGACGCAGTCATCGCCAACATGTAGTCTGCCTACCGCCATGCGAGGCATAGCCGTGCTAAAATACGGCTATGCCTCGTTTTTTGTATGCTCGTAGGATGTTACATGTCAATCAAGCACATTCCCACTAGGAGTAGACGCGAGTATGGGCTATGGGCACTGCTCGTGGTTTGTTCGATCGTGGTATGTGCGTGGTTTGTGCAACCGGCGACCACCCGCGTTGATCTGACACAGGCGCGCTTTTTCGATGATTTCAGTGAGCGTGAGCAGTCGGCCTACGCTGATTTTCGCTGGTCGTTGGCGCAGGCCAATGTGCTGTTTCCACAGCGCTGGGTGGATTTCGCCGTCTTCCCCGCTCGTGCGACCGGACAAATCGTCACTCTGCACATCAACGACATGCAACCGCCGCAGGTGCTTTTCGTCGCCGATGTGGCCTTTCAATCCGACGCCATGCCGCGCATCTACCACGTTTTGACCGCACAATCGGCCACGGTGGCACTGCGCACGAGCCAGGTCTACCTCTCGCCCGAGCAACGCCAACTCGGCGTGCAAGTGTTCGCGGCTACGCGGCACAGCACACGCTTGACGACCTGGGATGTGGTACTCATCTGGATGCACGTGGCATTGGCGTGTCTCGCCATCGTCGGTGGGAGCGCTCTCATCCAGCGCATCGTCTCCACGAGTGCGCCCCTGTGGTTGAGTCTGGTGCACGTGACCATCTGGATGCTGTGGTGGCTGGCAAGTCCGGCTGGCAGTGGTGAATTCCTCATGGCCTGGGGATTCGTGGTGGCCACCCTCTGGTGGCTTCGCCGCTCGGTGACGCCATGGCGGTGGTCGTGGCCCGCGTATATCGCGATCGTCGGGGTGCTGATGTTGCTCCGGGTGGGTGTGAGCTGGTGGCAGGCCGGCCTGCCCAGCGACATCCCGTTGGCCGATTACAATATTAATTTTCAACTGCCCATCGTCTGGGAGCCCTACTGGAGTTGGGGTGTCTGGTTGTTGGCCATGGCGGTGTTTGGCTGGTTGGCGGGTCGTGATTTCGTCGTGGACTGGTGGTTGGTGGTGTGGAGTGTGGCCTGTGTGCTGGTGTCGCTCCGGAGCAACGGCTACTGGCCCGTGCACACCTGGATGTACGTCATTTCGCTCGAGTATCTCGGCACGTGGCAGGGGGTCTGGGAGTTTTTGCGGACCTCGCGCGTTGCCATTCCGCCGCTGTTGCTCATCATCGAATTTGCCATCCACAACCACACCGTGCCCGAAATCGTGTACGTGTGGCTCATTCCACGGGCCGTTTTGTTGGCGGCCATGTTCATCGCCGTCTTCCGTGGCATCACCGATCAGCGTGAACGTCTCGTGCGTGGTGGTCTGCTGGTGTTCTGGATGTACGCATTTACGGCGGTCAAAACACTCGACAATTATTTCATTTACGACGTGTTATTTGGGTCGCTGTTGTTGTTTGCCGTGCATCTCGCCTACCGCGCCGATCTGGTCCTGTGGCAATGGGCCGTGGTCGGTGGTTTGTTGGTGCTGATGGACAGCATGCGTCCGTTCGGCATGGTGGTACTCTTCGTGGTGACTCCGTGGATGTTGTGGCGAAGTTGGTTGCAACACCGCTGGGTTGGTGTGGTGGTCTGCGCGGTGCCGTTGCTCATCAGTGTGGCGTGGCACGGCCACCACATCGTGAATCTGGGCCAATCCAACTGGAGCAACCACACCGGGTTTAATCTGTGTAATGCGTGGGAGTGCCCGCGTCCCGCCGACATGCAACCCGAGGCTGCGCCGGTTGCGGACGGGTTGTGGCCCAACATCAACACCGCAGTGCACGAGCAGAATAGTCAGCGGTTGTTGAAAAGTGGGCTCGCCTATCAGCTCGCCCACCCCGGCCAGAGTCTGCGGCGCGCCGGGGAATTGCTCCTCAACGTCTTCTTGGTGCCCTTTGAGCCCGGCCCACCTGCCGTCATCGGCAACGGCTGGGGAGTTGACCTCTACCGTGGCTTCATGTTTGCGCTGATGGTGCTCAACATGGTGCTACTTGGCGCCGTTGTGCGCATGCTACTGGCCGTACTACGGCGCCGTACTACGCTCCACGCCAGCGCCGTCATCGGACACGTGGTCATCATCATGCTGGTGCTGGTGGTGCCCAATTTGACCGAGTACGGCGAGAATTACCGCTTTGTGGCAGGGGCGGCCATGTGGCTGGCAGCGTTGCCGCCGTGGGCCGATTACCGGGCGTTTGTGGCGACCTGGCTGCCTATTCGGTCAAGTTGATGCCACTGTTGTGGCGGTTCATCATAAAGGTCGCTGTGCCCTCGAAGTAGGTCTGGAGCGCCGCCGCGATGTCCGGTGCAAACCCGACTTCGGCGATAGCATCGCACATGCACCGCACCCACGCATCGCGCTCGGCCGGTCCAATGGCAAACGGCATGTGGCGTAGGCGTAGGCGCGGATGGCCGCGTTGCTCGATGTAGCGGGTCGGGCCACCAAAGTACTGCGTGATAAACAAAAACTGCCATTCCTTGCCCGGCTCAAGGTCCGCGGGAAACATGGGACGGAGCAACGGGTCTGCGACCACGTTGCGATAAAAGACGTCAACGAGCTGACGAAACGGGGCGTCGCCGCCGGCGCGCTCGTAAATGGTGCGTGTGTCGTGTGTGCTCATGGTGTTCCTACTGAGTCATTGCGGCGCATGTTGGCAACTATTGTGCTCAAGCGCCATATGTTGTTCCATGCCGGTGCCACCAAAAACAACACGTCGTGGGCGTACACCTGGTAGACACATTGTACTCCGTTGATTTTGAAGGTGCCGGATAATCCGAAGGGTGTGCCAATGGCCCAGAGCCGAGCGAGCTGGTGAAATATACGCTCCGGGTAGTAGGTCGCTTTGGTGACACGGTATGTCTCGCTGATCAGGGCATCACGCATTGCCACGGTGCCCGCATCAATGCGCCCACCGAGATCACTGAGTAGCTGAATGGCGCGCCAATCAATGGTCCCGTCTGGTTTGCTCTTGATGTAGAGCGTGTCGCCGGCGCAGACTTGTATGTGGTACATCTGTCCGTTGATTTCGATGATGGTGGCCGGTGACAAGGGCGGACCAATGTCACGATTGGCGAAGCTGTAAAGATGAAACGGATTGTCCTCGCGGAATCCAGTGCCGCCCACGCGCATCGATTCGTCGAGGAAAAACCGCGCCAGCGTGTTGGGCGCCGGGATGGACGTGCCCGCCAATTGCCACATACTGGTCGGCTGTGCGCCGTTGGTTTGCTCCATGAAGTAGGTGTCACGCGCAAAAACCGTGCAGGTGTATTGTTTGTTGTTGAAAGTCAGTGTGCGTGAAGGCGTCAGCGGCATGCCCGCATAGTTATCAAGCGCTATGTTGTTGATGGCCGCAAGTGGATCGTATTGGTTTTTGTTGCGTCGCCATGCGATGCGTAGTAATTGCTCACTGATTTTTTTGAAAATATCACGTTGGGTGGTGTCTGTTTCCTCAGGTGGGCTGGGGAGCGTGGGGTTGCGCTTCATCCAGGCTTCGATTTCGCCAACAACCCATGTGGGCGTCACCGCCCGTCCAGGGCACGTCTTCGTGCTGTAGTCACGATGAAACTTGAGCAGTTGGGCAGGTGGGAGTTTGAGTCGGAGCGCTAATCCGCCCAAAATGGCCAACGCATGCTCCCACACGGCACCACTCGGACGCGCGTTGTCGTAATCACCCACCATTTCGAGACCGATGGTGTACCAGCCTTTGCTGAAACTGCCGTTGCCCCGACCAGCGTGGACGCCGATTTCACGGAGCGGTGTGAACAACCAGATTCCATCAGGCGCAGCAAAAAGATGCGGTGCGGCCGTCCAACCGAGCCCAGCAAAGTAACGCTGCATGCCACGCATGCTCGTGAGGCCTTGCCACTGCGCAACCGTTGGGCGCCACGTGTGGTGCAAGACGACTTGCGTGGGCATGATTGGCCCGAATTGGTACGTGGCGATGTACTGCAACCATTCCGCGCTACTAAGCTTGACACCGTGCATCGGGGGAGTCCCCGCAACCTCATAATCGCGTATCATGTGGCTGTGTCTCCTGGTCTGCCGTGCGGTTGATGTAAAAACATACTACGAATTGTAGCACAAAAAGAGACGTGTCTCCATCATGGTTGTTGACCGGTACCGTGCCGTGATTTTGGCAAACCGGGCGGACAAGGTGGTGGAGATGCCGTACAATGAGAGGTGGAACGGTACAACTGAGGCAAACATGCAGGAACGGATTGCGGTTATTGACCTAGGCTCAAATACGACACGGATGATTGTGGTGGGGTATGTGCCACACCAAACCTTTAAATTGCTCGATGAAGTACGTGAGGCAGTACGTCTTGCACAGGGGATCGACAAAGCGGGTAATTTGCATGCTGATTCAATGCGACGCGCCATCACCACGATGCGCCTATTTCATCAGATGTGTCAAGGGATCGGCGTTGACCGCATCATCCCCGTGGCCACGAGTGCGGTCCGTGAGGCCAGCAACCGCGAGGAATTTTTGGCGCGAGTGCGGGTCGAAGCGGGTCTCGACTTCCGGGTGCTGACAGCGCAAGAAGAGGCCTACTACGGGTATCTCGGCGCCGTCAACACGTTGCATCTGGTCGATGGGTGTGTCATTGACATTGGTGGTGGGAGCACGCAGATTAGCAAGGTGCAACAACGAGCGCTCCACACCAGTATTAGTCGGCCCATTGGCGCCGTGCGTCTGACCGATCGTTTTGTGAAAAGTGACCCCATCTCGCCGCGCCACTTCAAAGCCGTACAAAGTGCGATTCAGGAGCAATTTGCTGACGTGCACTGGTTGCCACGGCACGGCGGGGTACTAGCGGGCATCGGTGGCACCATTCGTGCGATTGCAGAAATCGATCAAAAACTGATGCGTCACCCCATTGACCGTGTCCACGGTCATAGCATGAGTGCTGAGCGGGTTTTTGAGCTCATCGACATGTTGCGGGGCATGACCATCAAGCAACGCGAAGCCATCCCGGGTATGAGTCGTGATCGTGCCGACCTGATTTTGGCGGGTGGGATGATTTTAGCCGAGGTCATGCGGAGTGGTGGTTTCAGTCAAATTTCAGTGAGTGGCCAAGGGTTGCGCGAGGGAATTTTCTTTGAGCAGTTCACACGTGGCAGTTCGGCTCTCATCCACGACATCCGCAGTTTCAGCGTCTACAATTTGGCGCGCATGTACCAGTACGAGGCCATTCATTCGGCCAAAGTCCGTGATTTGGCGTTGTCGTTGTTCGATCAGCTCTTCCCGTTGCACGGGTACGACGCCACCATCCGTGAGTTGCTCGGGCATGCTGCCATCCTGCACGACATCGGCAATGCGGTCAACTACTACGATCACCACAAGCACGGTGCCTACCTCATCCTCAACAGCCCCATGCAGGGGTTTACCCATCGCGAGGTGGCCATTATCGCCCTGCTGGTGCGTTTCCACCGCAAAGGTGACGTGTCTGTGGATGCCTTCAAAAGCATCCTAGAGCCAGCCGACCGTGAGCTCGTCATGCGCATGTCCGCAATTTTGCGGCTGGCGGAGTTTTTGGAGCGGCGCAAAAATCAAGTCGTCCAAGCGCTGACCGTCGAAATCGGCAAAACAGTGCGCATTGTGACTATTTCGGCTGGCGACAATGCGGTCGAGGTATGGGACGCTAACCGCGCCGCAGGATTGTTCCGCAAGGCGTTCGGTTGTGATGTCGATATCCTGTAAAGAGTTGGAGTTGTCTGTGGACGGAGCGCCTGCCATGCTTGGCAGGCGCTCCGTGCGTGTTAGTGCGGGGGGCGGTTTTCCGTGCCCACGAGTACTTCGCGTGAGCGGCCTTCGTCGGCGGGTCCAACAATTCCTTGTTGTTCGAGCATGTCAATCAGTTGCGAGGCCTTGCTATAGCCGATGCGCAGACGGCGTTGGAGCAACGACGCAGAGGCGCGTTTGTGTTGTTGGACCAGCTTGATGGCCTCGGGTAGGAGCGCATCTTGCTCACCGGCCGACAAATATTCCGCAATCGGTTGCATGCCGGCCACTTCGCTGTCATCGGGTGCCGTGGAGCGTGCTTGCGCTTGATCCGTGTGGGGCACCGGCTCTCTAGGGAAGACGGGCAGGCGATCCACTTTGGCGAGCTCCGGCTCCAAGTCGTCGATGTTGATGCGTTCGGTGACCCGCGGACTCGGTGCTTTTTCACCCGGAGTGGTTGGTTCGGCGGGAGGCTCCGCAGTGCGCCAAAAGCGCACAATGTGCTCGACTTCTTCGTCGCTGAGGTGGGTGCCTTGCACACGGAGTACCCGCGGCGAATCGGCCGCATTAAAGAGCATGTCACCACGACCAAGTAGTTGTTCGGCTCCGGGCTGATCGAGGATGACGCGCGAGTCAATCTGCGATGTGACCGCAAACGCAATGCGCGACGGAAAATTGGCTTTGATGAGCCCGGTGACCACGTCAACGGACGGCCGCTGGGTGGCAATGATCAGGTGAATACCGGTGGCACGAGCCATTTGTGCCAAGCGACAAATCAGGGTTTCCACGTCGTCGGGCGCCATCATCATCAAGTCGGCCAATTCATCGATGATGATGACGATATAGGGCATGGTTTCGAGGTCTTTGCGTTCACGGGCCATGGCACGGTAGCTGTCGAGGTTGCGCACGCCGATTTTCGCAAAAAGTTTGTAGCGGCGCTCCATTTCGCGTACTGCCCATTTGAGCGTCGGCACCACCCGCTCCACTTCGGTGACCACGGGTGCGAGTAGGTGGGGAATGCCGTTGTATCCCACGAGCTCTACCCGCTTGGGATCGACCATGATGAACTTGAGGTCATCGGGTGTGTGGCGCATCAAGAGCGCGCAAATAAAGCAGTTGATGGCCACCGATTTCCCGCTGCCGGTGCTCCCGGCGACGAGGAGGTGAGGCATGCGCTCCATGCCAGCGACCACCGGATGTCCCGATACGTCTTTGCCGAGGGGCAGGCGCAGTTTGCCTTTGGCGCGCGTAAACTCGTCGCTCTCGAGGATGTCGCGGAGCGCCACAGTGGACACCGACGAATTGGGGATTTCGATGCCCACCACGGCTTTGCCTGGGATGGGGGCTTCGATGCGGATTGACGGTGCGGCCAAGGCCAGTGCCAAATCCTTGTCGAGTGTGGTGATTTTGTTGACTTTGACGCCTACCGCAGGTTGCAATTCGTACTGCGTGACCGCTGGCCCCACGTTGATGTTGACCACGCGCGCTTCCACTTTAAAGCTGGCCAACGTGTCTTCGATGAGGCGTGATTTGGTGCGGTGTTCGTCGTCACTGATGGTGGCCTCAACCGAGTAGCGCAAATACTCGGCCGGAGGCATGCTCCAAGCGCGGTAGGCGGTGCCACCCTCGAAGCCGTCAAGTGCGCCTTGGATGAGGGGCGCGTTGCTCGGCGTGGGTCGATTGGTGTTGATGGCAGGCCCGGGATGCGGGGTGGTGTTGGGTGTTGCGGGAGCCTGTTGCCCGCGGAGCATGGCGTCGAGCATGTCGATTTCGGCCTGCTCGTCGGCCTCTTTGCTCTGTTTTTTGGATTTCGCTTTCGGCGTGGTAGCGGCCGGAGCTGCTGGTGCCACGGGGGCTAGTTGGGCCGTGTCACCGCGGTAGCGGGCCTGGGATTTGCGTTCGGCGATTGGTGTTACAACGACGGCTTCTTCGTCGTCAAGGAGCGTGTTGTTGGGCGCTGAGGCGCGGTTTTTGCGCGGTGCAGGGGTCCACGCAGGTTGGTCGCCGCGGAGTTTGATCCAGAGGACGATGAACGCATGGCGGGCGGTCGCTGCAATCTGCACCACCGTGATGTCGAAAGCCAGTAGGACGCCTGCCAGCCCAAAGATGCTACTCAGAGCAAACCCGGCCGGTCGCCCGATGGCTTGGGTCAGCAGTCCCAAAAGCGCATATCCGACGACACCACCGCCAGAGCCGACTTGATCGGCATAGCCTTGGCGGGGCTCGATGCCGAATTCGAGCAACACGAGCATGGTGATGATGACCAACACGGTGCCGGCGATTTGGGTGCCTTGGAGCGGGTTATTGTCACGTTGGCCGTTTTGAAACATGCCAATGCCCAGCATGCCGATGACGAGTGGCACGATGAGCGCCCCCCAACCCAGCACCTTCTCCATGAAGGCCTTCCAGCTCGCGCCAAGCTGACCGGTGCTCCCCGTCAAATAAAAGATAATGGTCACACCAGCAATGGCGATCAAGCCCAACGCAAAGAGTTCTCGCTGGTGTTCGGGGCGCAGGGTAATGGCACTTTTGCGTTTGGCGCGGCGCCCGGTTCCTCGCGTTTGACTCGTTTTGCTTTTGGTCATCCCCTGCTCCTATCACACGATGGCGATACGTGTGGATTTATGACATTCTATAGTAGGCAATGGTATGCACAGTATAGCACAGATGTGTTGTGGGAGGAACCCTTTATGTGGGGTGGTCGAGCGTAGCCGTGCTGACGGGGTGTGGTGGTGCATCTGCGCCACGTGCCGAGCGGAAATCGCGTAAATCGAGGCGGAGTTCTTGGCGTCCATTCCAGACGTTGAGATGCATTTGGTACGCAATGTCGACATGCGTGATGCGGTTGAAATGCACTGCGAGTGCGCCATCGTGCCAGGCCACGGCCGAAAATGCGCGCCCCGCCATATCGAGTTTGAGCATCAAGTGGCGTCCGTCCGCACCCATGGACTTGGCCGAGATGACGCGGCAATTGCGGGTCAACAACACGGGCGCCGGATTGCGCTGACCGGTTGGCTCGAGTGCGGCCAATTCGGCGTACAACTGCATGTCGACCGCAGTCGCAGGGACTTCGCAGTCGATGGTCAGTGTGCGCACCCCGATGGGGAGTTGATGCTGGCCAGCGTAGGTAATGAGGGCCGCTCGGAGCGCATCAATGTTGGTGCTCTCAATATGGAACCCGGCCGCCGCCGCATGCCCACCTACTTGCAAAAACGGCACGCCGCAGTTGCGGAGCGCATGAATCATGTCGATCATGTTGGCGGAACGTGCCGAGCCACGAGCATGGGGAACTTTGTGCTCGATGATGATGGTGGGGCGCGCAAACTGCTCTGCGATGCGGGCGGCCACGAGCCCCACCAAGCCGGCGTGTGCCTCGGGGTCGGCATGCACGATGACGGGGTCGAGGTGGCGATTGATGGCTTGGATGTCGCTGGCGATGCGCTCTTGGAGCGCCCGAGTTTGTTGCTGACGGTCGCTGTTGAATTGGTCGAGTTGGCGCGCCCAGGTTTGCGCATCACTCACGCTGTCTGCGAGTAGGAGCCGGTAGGCAGGCTCTGCGTCGTTGATGCGCCCTGCCGCATTGATGCGGGGTGCGAGCCGGAACGCCACATCCTCAGCACGGAGCTCGGTCGGTGCGACCCCGGCGACTTCGAGCAGAGCTGCGATGCCGGGCCGTTGTCCGCGTGCCATGACAGCGAGACCGCTCTGCACGTAGGCGCGGTTTTCACCGTGCAGTGGCCCAAGATCTGCAATGGTGCCGAGTGCCACGAGGTCGAGCAAATCGGTCATGGCATGCGCCGGTAGGGGCATGCCGAGGGCGCCGATGGCGGCCACGAGTTTGTAGGCCACGCCCACACCGACCAAGCCTTTGTCTGGGTAATGACAAAATGGCAGATGCGGGTTCACCACGGCAGTCGCCACGGGAAGCTCGGCCGGGGGATGATGATGGTCGGTGACGATGACGTCAAGGCCGAGTGCGCGCGCGTGAGCGACTTCTTCGCGGTTGCTGATGCCACAATCGACCGTGAGGAGCACGCGTACACCACTGCGCCATAGGCGCTCGATGGCGTCGTGGTTGAGTCCGTACCCCTCGTTGGTGCGGTGGGGAATGTAGGGGGCAATGTTGGCACCGAGTTGGCGAAAGGCGTCACAAATCAGGCTCGTGGCCGTAATGCCGTCGGCGTCGAAATCACCGTACACTGCAATGGGCTGTGCCTCGGTGATGGCTCTGATGATGCGTTGTGCGGCGATGCGCATGTCGTGCATGGCAAGCGGATCGTGGTTGGGCGCCACATGTCCGAGGTAGTCGCTTACGACGGCTGGATCGGTGTAGCCACGTGAGGCGATGATATGCGCCAAAAATGGAGTAATATGACACGATTGAGCGAGTGCGTGCACCGCAGGAGTAGCGAGACTCGGCATGAATTGCCACTGCATTTTGTGTGCTGTTGGCGGGGTGCTCATGAATGATCCCCATGTAGTAGGATTTGCGGGTAAGTATATCATGCTCCCTCCCATGGTGTGATGTGTAGCGATGGGTGTGTGTTTTTTACCGTATCAGCACCACAAAAAGACACGCTCTGTGTCGCAATGAAAGCGAGGACGCCATGATGATTTCTTTTGACACTGCCAAAGGGCACTTCCAAGCACGGGCAGGCGCCATTTGCATCAAAAACGAATGCCTGCTGATTCATCGTGATCGGCGCTTGCAGCAATGGGCGGTGCCCGGCGGTCGTATCGACATGGGGGAGGCCAGCCATACCACGCTGGAGCGGGAAATGCTGGAGGAGTTGCATACCCCGTGCCAAGTGGAGCGCTTGGCTTTGGTGGTTGAGCTTATCGTTGACCGCCCTGCTGACCCCCGTGGTTGTTTCCATGAATTGGGTTGGTATTATGTGGTCACACTGCCAGAACTTGCATGGCAAGCGGAGCGTTTTTGTGGGCATGCAGAAGTGGTGAATGCGGAATTTTGGTGGTGCCCGCTCCCCGAGCTCGATACAGTGACGCTCTACCCGGTGGCGCTCAAAGCGTGGGTGCAGGCGGGATGCCCGGCATTGCAACACGTCGTGGAGGCACAGCAGGTGGATGCAACGGGTGTGCATACACGGCGCATGTGGCAAATCCCCACCTAAATACGGTACAATACACCCACAAACATCTGCGCCCCATTGTCAAATTGGAACATTTGTGCTATATTTACCCCTAGGCACCAGAGCAACTTCGCACCCGAGAGTAGACGTAGTATGACCGCTTCATCATCATCAGCGAGCAAGCGCCGCACCAGTGAATACGACCAACAGTTGAGCGCCTATCAACTCGGTAGCGTGGTGCGCACCGACGACCTTGCCATCTACTATGCGGCCACCTACAGCCACTCAGCCACCCCGCTCCAAGTGGCCTTGCTCCGCCGTACCGACCCAATTTCGTTGGTACGTTTCCGGCTAGCCGCCGCCGTGGGGATGCGTGTCAGCCACCCCAATATTTTGCCAGTCTTGGTGGCTGGTCGTGATGCAGAATACGGCGACTACATGGTCGTGGCAGCTCACGATGCCCAGCCGCTCGACGTGATTTTGCGCCAGGGGTCGTTGGCCTTCGTAGATGCGGTGCAGATTTTCGGGCAAATCGCCCTTGCAGTGGATGAGCTCCACGTTCAACAGGTGATTCACCGCGATCTCCAGCCCCAATCAATCTTGGTCAGCGACGATCTGCACGTGTACGTGACAGGCTTCGGGTTTGCTGATTGTGCCGAGAGTCGTGATTTCAAAGGGTTTGACGACCGCGACTACACCAACGCCTACTACCCAGCGACCATGTCGTTAGCCGGGGCCACGAGTGCCGCTAGTGACGACTACCATGCCATGGGGATGATGTTGTATCAGATGTTGACTGGGGGCATGACGCCGGTACTCCCACTGGGAGTCTTGGCCAACGTGGACGCAGAGCTCGCACAAGCAGACCGCGTGATTCGGCGTCTCATGAGTGCCACGAGTACGCAACGGTACACGAGTGCGGTACAAGCGGTACAGGCGCTCAAACAACAGATGCCGACTGCAGCCACCGAGCGACACTCCCATCTGATTGAGCCGAGTAGTGATCAGTGGGATCCGCTGGCGGAATGGCTCGAGAATCCACTCGAGGTGTTGTTGACGAGCGAAATCGACGCAGACTTTTTGGCGCGGAGCCAGGTGCGTGCCAACGCCATTCACCGGGTCGATGCAGTACGCCGCATCATCGAGCGCTGGTCACGCCAAGGCACATTCCGACGGCAAACGTTTGGTCAGCTGATGCGTCCGAGTCAGATTTTGAGCTCGAATTTTTACATGTACGAACTCAAAGTGCACTACGAAAAGCGGAGCGAGCCCCACACGAACCGCAAAGTGCATCGTGGTGGGCATGTGGTGCCTCAAGTGGCAGTCGACGATGTTTGGGATGTGGTGGTCAACGCACCGGACCGATTCGTTGACGTGCCATCCGTGCCGGTGCGTATCCCGGGCTCGCAGCAGATGGTCAAGTGCGACGAATGTGGTGGATCGGGCAAATTGGTGTGTGGTGAATGTAGCGGCACGGGCACCATTGACCGGCAGCAACGCACCCGGAACGCCGACGGCACCATCGAAGAAATAACCCACAACGACACGTGCCGTGGGTGCCGTGGCTACGGCCGTGTCAACTGTCGGGTCTGTGAAGGCATTGGCGAGCTTCTCGAAGAGCAATTTTTCCATTGGGCACGCTTCGGCAAGCGCTTCTTCAACGAAGACGATGCCACTGGGTTGCACTTGCGCACCATCGAGAGCCAGTCACAACAGGTGTTCCGTGAGGACATCGATTTGCACGATCCACGGTGGCGCCAGGTGGCTCCGCTCCGTGAGCTCGTCGAAGAGGGTATCCGCGAAGAAGGCACTGCGGTGCGGCCTATTGCGGCGGAACTGATTATACGGGCTACGCCTGTCACCGAAGTCGACTACGTTTATGCGGGACGCGCCTACACGCTGACGATTGTGGGCTTCCCCAACGTGGTGCGTGGCAACTGGACGCTCTACGACGTTGAACGCATCATCATCTACGTGACTGCAGCGGTCGTCTTTGTGGCCGTGGTGGTGATGATTGTCGTGATGCGGGCTGGTGCCACTTAGTTGGCTTCGACCGCATTGGCCCAAAACGCTTCCATGTGCTCGCGGAGGAGCGCATGCTCGCTATGACTGAGCTCCGGGTCGGCGCGTAAAATCTGCTTGGCCTCGTGTTGGGCGGCAGCGAGCAACCTCACATCGGTCAGTTGCGCAATTTTGAGATCGGGGGTGCCACTCTGTCGCGTGCCGAAAAACTCCCCCGGTCCGCGGATTTCGAGGTCAATCTCGGCGAGGCGGAAGCCGTCGCGCGTTTCTTCCATGGCGCCGAGGCGCCGATTGGTTTGCTCGTTGTCTTTGTCGCTCACCAAAATACAGTAGCTACGGTACTGCCCGCGGCCCACACGACCACGGAACTGGTGGAGCTGGGCGAGGCCGAAACGTTCTGCGCCCTCGATCATGATGGTGGTGGCGTTGGGCACGTCAATGCCCACTTCAATCACGGCCGTGGCCACGAGTACGTCGTATTCGTGATTGCGGAATGCGGTCATGACCGCGTCCTTGTCTTTGGCGGCCAACTGCCCATGAATCAACGCCACCCGTAGGTCGGGGAAGACCTCGTGTTGGAGTTTGGTGTACATTTCCTCGGCCGACGGCAAATCGGATTTGTCGCTCTCCTCGACGAGTGGACAGATGACGAATGCCTGCCTGCCGGCGTCGATTTCTTTGCGAATGTGCTTGTAGGCACGTGCTCGTTCGTGTGGGCGGATGCGTTTGGTTGCGATATGCTGTCGCCCCGGGGGCAATTCATCGAGCACCGAGGTGTCGAGATCGCCGTAGATGGTCATGGTCAGCGTGCGGGGAATGGGGGTGGCAGTCATCACCAGCAAGTGCGGGTTATGCCCTTTGTCTTTGAGACGTTGGCGTTGTTCCACACCGAAGCGGTGTTGTTCGTCGACAATGGCCACTCCGAGGCGGTGATACTGAACACGATCGGTAATCAGCGCATGCGTCCCCACCACCAGATCAACGTCGCCCCGTGCAATACCCTCAAGCACGCGGCGGCGCTCGCGTGCGCCTAGACTGCCCGTGAGCAACGCCACTCTGACCCCGTCGTAGCGTTGTGGGTCCATGCCGAGCAGGAGTTGGATTTCTGCGAGGCGTTCCTGTTGCTCAACATCGACTTGCTGTTGCCAATCACTGCGATTGCGCACAGTAATCGGCTCGAGCAAGGCCCGCAACCCACGGTAGTGTTGCTCGGCGAGGATTTCGGTGGGCGCCATGATGGCCGCTTGGTAGCCGTTGGCGACCGCTTGGAGTGCCGTGGCTGCGGCCACGGCCGTTTTGCCGCTCCCCACATCGCCTTGGAGCAAGCGCGCCATGGGCACCGGGGTTTGTAGGTCTGCAAAGATTTCGCCTAGCGCTCGCGTTTGTGCATTGGTCAGCGCAAACGGCAGTTTGGCCAAAAACGCCTGGTGAATGGCGTCGTTGTAGGGCATGGCATAGCCGGCGTCGCGCTGATAGGCGATTTTGCGTTGGAGCACGCCAAGTTGGATCTGCAAAAACTCGTCGAATCCGAGGCGGGTCCGGGCCGACTGGATGTGCTCCGGTGTATCGGGGAAGTGGATGTGTTTGATGGCCGTCGTTAAATCGATGAGCCCTGCGCGTTGTCTGACGGCAGGTGGCAGAGGATCAACCACATAATCCGCAAAGCCGTCGACCACCTGTTTGATGATGGTGCGCGCGTTTTGTTCGCTGAGCGAGGCGGTTAACGGGTATATAGGGGTGATACGGCCCACATGGAGCAAATCGCTGACTTGATCGGGGTGGTAGTATTGCCAATCGGGAGTGCTCATTTGGCGCATCCCCATGTATTGCTCGACTTTGCCGCTGACCATGATTTGTTGGCCCGGTTTGAACTTTTTTTCGAGCCATTGATTGAAAAAGGTCACCTTCAAGATGCCACTGTCGTCTTCGAGCCGTACTTCGATGCCCTTCCGCCCCGTGCGCAAACTAAAGCTCCGTAATTCCACGATGGTCGCGGTGACGGTGTGGACTTCACCAACCTGTAAATCGGCGATAGTGACCCGTTTGTTGCGGTCTTCGTACCGAAACGGGAAGTGATACAGCACATCTCGGAGGGTGCGGATGCCGAGCCTGCGAAAGCTGTCGGCGGTTTTTGGTCCGACGCCCGGTAAGACTTTGAGCGCAGAAGTCAATGCAATACCGCTCGCTCCCGCCACGGTCGTTGGTTTGGTGCGGGCGGCCGGCGTGCTTGCGGGCACCGAGTGGGCGACCGTGTCTAGGGGAATATCAGGAGGCGTGGTGACGACGGTCGCCACGGGCGCCGGCGTGTCTACGGGCGGTGGAGGTGCGGTGGTTGCACTCGGTGCCTCTTCGATGGCGTTGAGCGTGGCATATTCGGTTCGTAGCGCGGCCAGCGCATGACCAAGGCGGTCATGGCGTTTTGCATCATCGAAGGCATAATAGCCGCTGAGCGAGGTGAGGATTTTTTTGAAGGCAGGCAACTGAGCGGTGGCCAAGTGTGCGAGTTGCCAGTCGTCGATGAACGCATCGAGGCCGTCGCTGTGGACGGTGTTGGCACAACGGGCGTCGTATTCTGCACGCAATCCTTGACCGAGGAGCACGAGGGCTGCCTTGGTGCTCGGAGTCGGGTTAGACGAGTCCTTCATAGACGGCAACTCCCATGGCACCTGGTCCCAACATGGCGGCACTACTTGCACCCATCTGCAAAATGCTCACTTGTTCGCGGGGAAAAACGGGTTCGACGCGCTCGAGGAACTTTTCAACGTCCTCAAGTGATGACGTGTACAAAATAGTCACTCCCTGCACTTGGGGGAAATCTTCGACGAACGTGGCAAGACCTTCAATCGCCTTGGTGCGTGTGCGTGTGCGTTCGTAGAGGACGATGTCGCCGTCGTCGAGGAGTAACAGCGGTTTGATGCGTTGGAGACTGCTCAACGACTGGTTGGAGTGCTCGAGGCACCCGGCTTGTTCGAGCATGTCGATGGTGTCCACAAAAAAAACAAAATGGGTCTGCCCGATGATGTCCGTGATGAGTTGCTCGACCTCTTGTGGCGAGGCACCGTCTTGGACCGCCTGCGCTGCCTGGGTCACGATCATGCCGAGCCCCGCCGAAAACGATTTGCTGTCAACCACGCGAATTTTGGTCGCTGTCGCAGGAATGCGGTTGGGGAGCGACTGTACATCACGAAAGATGCTCGTGAGTTGGGCCGGCATATGCAACGAAAAAATGTGGTCGTACTGCAGTGTCAGGCGGCGAAACAATTTGTCGATGTCGTCGGTATGTGGTGGCAAAAAGCGGGGCCGTAGCCGCCCATCGCCGACGATTTGGTAGTACTGTTCGTTGCTTAGCTCGCTCCCGGCTCTGAACGACTGATCACCGAATTTAATGCGTGCTGGAATGATATCAATGCCGAGCTCGCGAGCAAGCTCTGGGGGAATATCTGCGGTGCTATCCGAAACAATTTTAATGCGTGTCACGGGACGTATCCTCTCCAGCTATCGATTGTGGTGGTGTTATGGCCGTAGTAAAACGTACATCGACAGTCACGGCAACATCCAACCACTGTTGGAGTGCCTGTTGCAGTATAGCGGTTATATGTGCGAGATGGGTGGCAATGTGCCCATCCGGTGCAAGTGCCACCGGCACCACGATAGTTTCGACACGCTCGACCCCGATGCACTGCCAGGCGAGTGGATGATCAAGCGGTACCGCATGAACCCCCACCCCGTGAACCATGGGAAGTTGGCGCAGATGCCAGATGACGTATTTGGCGATGACATGGGGCTGGAGCAAAATCTGCCCGTGCGGTGCATCGCTGAGTTGCCAATCGGTGTTATCTATGGTATCATCTCTCATTAGTGTGTCACACATTGAAGTCATTGTGTCGGCGAGCCGTTCCCCTGAGGAGGAGCTGTCATGGCGAAGTGCCAAATCTGCGATAAGGGAGTCACGTTCGGGCGCAACATCCGTCACCAGGCAACTGGTGGTTGGTTTCGCCGTGCTCCACGCACCAACCGCACCTTTAAGGCCAACATCCAGCGTACCACGTTGACGCTTGAGGGTGGTCTCCAGGTCCAAGTGAGCGTATGCACCAAGTGCTTGCGCACCATGTACCGCTCACGCTAGTCATTCAATTATAGAAGATTGCGTGGACCGTCGCAACAGCCACCCCTGAAGCAAAGCCTCAGGGGTGGCTGTTTGGTGTTTTTTGCGTGATTATGACGCCAAAATGTGGTGCTCAATGGCCCAGGCCACCCCGTCTTCGTCGATACCCGGGATGGTTTCGTTGGCGACCGCCTTGAGCGCTGGAATCGCGTTGCCCATGGCGAGCCCCAATCCTGCCCATTGCACCATGTCAAGGTCGTTTTCTTGATCCCCAATGGCCATCACTTGGTGACGAGGCACGTTGAGTTGTTTGGCGAGCTCTGCGAGGGCCACTCCTTTGCTGACGCCGAGTGCCGTCAATTCGCCGAAGAGTTGATGCGAACGGGTGACCACGAGGCGATTGCCGATATGTTGCCGCAAATCGTTGAGCGTGCTGGTCACAAGCTCTGGCTCGGCCACAAACAAGACTTTGGTGGCCGGTGTGTCGAGGACCACGTTGGTCAGATCATCGACGAGGCGGAGCTCGGCACCCTCTGGGTGATACCCCAGATAGAGGTCGAGTTCGGGGCGACGCTCTGCAATGTACAACACTTCGTTGATGTAGGCCACCACAAAGATGTTGCGCGCTAAGAGCATGGCAATGGCCTCGGCCGTGGCTTGACCGGGCATCAAGGTCGCATAGCGCACCACGCCATCTTGGGCGTTTTGGATGACGGCCCCTTGGTAGCAAATCAGCGGAGCATCGATGGCCAGATCGTTCGCAAACGGCATGGCTGCCCCGTACATGCGTCCCGTTGCGAGGGTGACGATGACTCCGGCCCGTTGCGCCGCTGCAATAGCCATGCGCACGCGTGGCGAAATCGTGAGATTATGATTGACGATGGTGCCATCCAAATCGAGTGCCAAGAGACGATAGCGCACTGCGGTTCCTCCATGCAAAACTTCCTGTATTGTAACAGGCAAACGCGTAGAACCCAAATGTGCGCGTGTACGGTGCTCGCACGCATGTCGGCGTAGATCTCCGCGCTCCCACGCCGCCAAGAAAGGTCGTATGTGCCATGTCGACCACGGCTCCCCCACAGTTTGTGAAATCGACCCTCATCTACACGGTGGTCGGGTTGCTTGGACCGTTGCTCGCCGTTTTGTTGACCCCGTTGTACACCCGTGCATTGGGGGTGACCGGCTACGGCACGGTCGATTTGGTGCAAACACTCGCACACGTAGCGTACACGGCTGCGTTGTGGGGCATCCCGACCACGTTGGCTAGCCGCTACGTGCCCGATGATGATGCTCAGGCACGTGATTTGCTCACCAATGCTTTGGTGGTGGGTGTGGGGATTGCGCTGGCACTAGCCGCGTTGCTTAGCATGGCAGCGCATTGGCTGTCGTTGTACAGCCAACGCCCTGCGTTGACAGCGTACATCCTCATCCAAATGTTGTCGTTGCCATGCGGTGTTCTCCACGGTGTGTTGTTGGCATGGCTCCGCTTACACGGAGACACGTTTCGGAGCACCGTGGTCATGGTGAGCGTGGTGGTGGTGACTGCGTTGACCCGGGTCGGTCTGGTGTTGTGGTGGCAGTGGGGTGAGTTGGGCATGGTACTCGCAGCGAGCATCACCAACATCATCAACGCGCTGGTGATTGCTTGGCTGGCACGGATGTGGCTGGGTGGGCGGTTGCGTTGGACACTGATGGTCGACGTATTTCGCCTCGGCGCCCCGCTCGTGCCTGCGAGTCTAGCCATCTGGGTGCTGTTGTACCAAGATCGCTGGTTGTTGGCAGGGCAGGTTGATGCCACGCAACAGGGTGAATACGCGCTGGCCGTCTTGTTGGTGTCGTTGTTGGCGCTCATCATTGAACCCATGAAGCAGGCGTGGCAACCACTTGCGTTGCGTCAGCCCGTCGTAGCGCGTGGGCACTTCTGGGAGATGTCGTTGCGTTACTACTGGGGGGCGGCGTTGTTGGCCGGAGCCGTGGTGACGTTGTGGAGTCGTGAGCTGTTGTGGTTGATGAGTGGCCATGCGAGCACGAATATCCCGCTGTGGGTGGCGTTGTTGGTGGTGACCCCCATGAGCGGCGGTCTCGTTACCATCATTGGCATGGTGGTGGTGGTTCATGCGCAACCCCGGATTACCGCTTGGAGCACGGTTGTTGCTGCGGTGGTCAACACCGGTTTGAACCTGTGGTTGATTCCGTATTGGGGCGTGACCGGGGCCGTCATCGCTACCGCCCTCGCAGCACTCCTGATTCCAGGGCTCATCTGGTGGTGGGGGCGTTCGTTGGAGCGGGTCACGTATGCGTGGGGGCGGTTGCTGGGCATCACGGCGTGGTACGTCGTGTTGATGGCGTGGGGGGTGTGGGCACAGCCCGATTGGTGGGGACGATTGGGAGTGCTCGCGTTGTTGGGGGGTGGGCTGTGGTTGGGGCGTATTTGGTGTTGGCAAGAGGTGCGTACATGGTTTTCCATCAACTAAGCATGCGTTTGCTCTGGTGTGGTGTGGCGCTCATTGCCGCCATCGGTTGGGTGCGAGGATTGCCGCATCTGGTGCGTCTCGGTGAGCGCATGGATTTGGCCGCCTACTACGGCGCCGGGCTGGCACTCAATCACGGATTGCCCTTGTATGACAGCCCGTCGTGGAGCAATTTGCTGACGGGTATCCGCTACACGCCCTATATTTATCCGCCGTTCACGGCGGTTCTTTTTCGTGTTATCGCATGGTTTGACTGGCATGTGGTGGATGCGGTGTGGTTGCTCATCAACATGGGCTTGACGGTGGCCATCATCGTTGAGCTCCGTCGCCAACTCACACTGACGGCCGGGCAAACCACGATGTTGGCGTTGGTGACCGTCGGGTTGCCCGCTTGGTATGAAAACATGCTCTTTGGGCAGGTCGGTTTGTTGATTACGTGGGGCCTGCTACGGGCTTCCCGATCCACCGCACCAGTGCGTGGGTGGTGGTTGGCCGTGTTGAGTATGTTGAAACTCTATCCCGTCGTGTTTGTGTGGCCGCTGTTGCGTGGACAAGGCCGGCAGGGCTGGGGTGCGTACGTGGCCGGTCTCGCAATCACCGGTTTGATCGGGTTGGTTGGGGTGCCGTGGCGTGACCAGGTAGCATTTTGGTACGAATGGGCGTTTTTGCAGGCCCCTGCACCGCTCTGGGCTCCATCGCGTCAGGGCATCTACAACGCCTTGTTGCGCATGCTCGACACGCACACGCTCGTGGCCGCCGTGCTCGATGTCAATGCCACCCAAACATACCAGCTCAGCGCTGTCTGGCAGTCTCCCGCATTCGTTTGGCCGTTGTGGGCTGGATGTGCAGTCAGTATGGCGTGGCTGAGTTGGCGGTGGTGGCAACAGCAGCCACGGAGCATGCTCGAGACACTGGCGTTGTTGACCTGTTTGTTCGTGTTGTTGTTTCCCGCTCAACACAACCACTACAGCATCCAAGTGGTCATCGCATGTGCGGTGTTAATTGCACGTGGCGAGCAACGCTGGTTGTGGCCGTGTGCGCTCGCTGCCATGGCCTTGTTTCGCTGGTGGCGACCCCTGTTGTTGCTGACCGTGTCACCGTGGCTGATGATGTGGAGCACGTTGGGCGTGCTCATCATCTGGTATCTGCTCATTACCCCAGCCACGCATCACGCTGGCCAATCCAGTGACACTACCCGGTCCAAGCCCGCCAAATCCTGATGCACGGCGACGACGCTCCCCGGGCAGGCCTGCCGGAGGAGCTCGGCCACGATGTGCCCTTGGTGGGCCTCGATCTCGCAGGCAAAAAATCCAGGTCGTTGCAGGTGAAACGGCAAGAGTTGTGCGAGGCGCCGGTAGATGTGCGCCCCATCGGCATCACCGCCGGCGAGCGCCAAAAACGGCTCGTGACGGCGCACGCCCGCATCAATAGTGTCGATGAGGGTGTACGGCGGATTGCTGATGATGAGCGGGGCAGGTGCAAGGCCGAGGCACAAATCAGCGCACACGAAATCGACCTGATGCGTGGCGAGACGTTGACCGTTGTAGGTGGCTACTGCCAACGCGTCGCGTGAGATGTCGCTGGCGACGATGTGCGGTGCCACTCCGTGTTGTGCCATGCTGATGGCCAGACAGCCACTGCCGGTGCCGATGTCGAGGGCCCGAGCCGGCTGCAGTGTGCGGGCTGCTACGATGGCGAGTTCTACCAAGAACTCGCTTTCGGGACGTGGCACGAGGACACGGCGGTCGACATAAAAATCAATGCCAAAAAACTCACGGTGATTGGTGATGTAGGCCACCGGTTCTTGGTCGATGCGCCGAGCAATAGCAGCGTCGAAAGACTGCGCCACCGTAGCATCGAGCGGGTCGTGGTGCACCAAAATCAGCCGGCTTCGGCTGATACCGAGCAGGTGCGCCATGATGAGGTCAGCATCGAGGCGGGGTGTCGCTGAGACACCCTGCAAGTGGCGTTGGGCCACAAGCAGGGCGTCGAGGATGCGTGCTGTCATGGGGGTGTGTAGTACGCCTACAAAAACGACAAGGTGTCGCCATGGCCGTGTTGGGGCGTGGCTGCCTGGGTAAACGCGCCGATGACGCGGTACTTTTGGTAGCGCTGGTCGAGCAACACCTGCATCGGTAACGTGCTCAAGTGCTCGATGTGGTGCATGAGGCGCTCACCGGCGAGCCGCACGGTCGCCTCTGGAGTGTGATGGGCGCCCCCCTCTGGCTCGGGGATAACCTCGTCGACGATGGCCATTTCGTGCAGATCTTGGGCGGTAATACGCATGGTTTTGGCGGCATCAGCGGCCTTGGAGGCATCACGCCACAGAATGGCAGCGCTGGCTTCGGGTGCAGCCACCGAGTACACCGAGTGTTCGAGCATCAAGATGCGATCGGTCACGCCGATGGCTAGTGCGCCGCCCGAGCCACCTTCGCCGATGACCAAGCTGACGAGTGGGGTGCGCAACTGAGCCATGACGAGGATGTTTTCGGCAATGGCGTTGCCTTGCCCACGCGTTTCTGACTCCATGCTGGGGTCTGCGCCTGGGGTGTCGATGAGACAAATGACCGGCAGGGCGAACTTTTCTGCATGATAAAAGAGACGCATCGCTTTGCGGTACCCCTCCGGCTTGGGCATGCCGAAGTTGCGGCGCATGTTCTCACGGGTATCACGACCCTTTTGGTGGCCAATGATGACCACCGACTGCCCCATCATGCGGCCAACGCCGCCCACAATGGCCGCATCATCCGCAAAGCGGCGGTCGCCGTGTAGCTCAAAAAAGTCGTCGCACAAAATGCGAATATAGTCGAGTGTGCGTGGGCGTTGCACGTTGCGTGAAATCTGGACTTTATCCCAAGCGCTGAGTGGTGTCTTCATCGCATCCTCATACATCGGCAGGAATGGGCGTGGCGGGCATGGAGTGGTTGGTGTAGAGCTTGAAGAGCCGTGCCAGCGTGCTCCGGAGCTCGGTACGCGCCACGACCATGTCGATCATGCCGTGTTCGAGCATGAATTCCGCACTTTGGAAGTTCGCGGGGAGCTTCTGGCGAATCGTCTGCTCAATCACCCGCCGTCCGGCAAATCCGATACGTGCGCCGGGCTCGGCGATGATGATGTCGGCCACCGAGGCATAGGACGCCAACACACCGCCGTAGCAGGGGTCGGTCATCAACGAAATATGTGGCATGCCAATGCTGCCAAGTCGTGCCAACGCTAGGTTGACTTTGGGGAGCTGCATCAACGAAATCACCCCTTCGTGCATGCGGGCGCCGCCCGAAGCGTTGATGGTAAGCAAGGGCACGTTGAGTTCGTAGGCACGCTCGGCGGCGCGGGCGATTTTTTCGCCGAAGACGCTTCCCATGGAGCCACCGATGAACTCAAATTCTGTGATGGTCACTTGGAGCGCTTGCCCCATGATGCTGGCGCTGCCCCCAATCATGGCGTCGTACAGCCCCGTCGCATGTTGGCTCTCACGGAGCTTCTGGGCATAGTTGTCTTTGGGGGAGACAAACTTGAGCGGGTCGAGTGGCGTAATCGTGCCGTCCATCTCGATGAACGACCCTTGGTCGAACAATCCTTGCCACTCCATAGCGCTGAGTCGCATATGATGGCCACAGCGACACACCTTGAGATTGTCGCGCAGTTGTTTGATGTAGGTCAAATCTCCACATGCTGGGCATTTGACCCACATGTTATCCGGGGTGTCTGGAGTTGGTGTCTGCTCGCCGGGCGTAAACGCTTTTGGAGCACGACGAAAGAGCTCTTTCATCGGGTCGCCTCGCATCTGCCGAAATACTTTTGCAATTATAGCACAATGCACTTTGAATGGGAGGAAATCGGATGTATCTGGGGGCGTGGTATGGTATGATGCGCTAGAAGAAAGGTCGTACTCGCCGTGATTCTTGGCGGTGAACGTCGACCTGAGTTGACCGCTGTGTGTTGAATTCATCGCATGGAGATGCGGTAAACGGTAACCCGAGGAGGTTGGAGTGTCGTTGCTTTCCCCTATATCTGTGCAGATGCCACCGTTGCACGATTCCCCCACAGTGGTGGAGTCTCCGCTCAGCAAAGAGGAGGCCAAACAACGCGCCAACGAGCTCATGCTCCAAGTGGCCGAGCTACAGGCACTGATGGTGGGAGCAGGGACGCACCGGCTCCTCCTCGTATTGCAAGGGCTCGATGCGAGTGGCAAAGATGGCGTAGTGCGCTTTGTGATGCGTCAAGGAGATCCCCTCAATTGTCACGTCAAAGCCTTCAAAATGCCCACCCCCGATGAGTTGGCCCACGACTTTTTGTGGCGTGTCCATGCCGCAGTGCCCGCCATCGGCATGATGGGGATTTTTAATCGCTCGCACTACGAAGACGTGGTGGCTGCCTACGTGCGCGGCACAATCACCAACAGCATTCGGCAACAACGCTTCGGCGATATCCGTAATTTTGAGTCGTTGTTGCTCGACCACAACACCATCATCATCAAGTGTTTTTTGCATATTGACAAAGCAGAGCAGGCCAGTCGACTTATCGCGCGTGAACAACAACTCGATACCGCGTGGAAGCTCTCGGCCGAGGATTGGCGCGATCGGCAGCACTTCGACGATTATCTGACGGCGTACGACGAAGCGATGCGGGCCACGCATACGCCAGGTGCACCTTGGTACGTCATCCCCGCCAATCGCAAGTGGTATCGAAATCTGCTGATCGCAGATGCCCTCTTCCAGCACATGCAACCGTTTCGGCAAGAGTGGAGTGAGGTGTTGCAGATGATGCAACGTGACCGCATGACCGCAATTCAGCGGGTCCGCGCAGAACTCGAGAAAGAATGAATACGATGATTGACGGAGCACTAGCTCAGGCCCTGCGCACCGCTGGGGTGCGTTGGAATCCTCAAAACGGCGACTGGTTTTGCCTCATCGACGACCCGAGTGAGCCGTGGCTGGTCGCACCCGGTGCGGTGGAGTTGGCGTTGATGGAAGGGCAACCGGCCTTGTTGTTTCACGGGGCCAGCGAATGGGCGCTCGATAGCGTGTTAGCGTATGAAGTGCTCTGGCTTCCTAGTGAGCATCAAGTGCGTCTGTTGGTGCTCGAGCTCCTCGGCGATCAAGGCAGGCTCAGCATAGATGTGACACACGCCGGCACGCGATGTCGGGTGCACTACGAAGACTGGCAGTACGAGGCCTCCGCCTTGAACGCCACGGACGCCTATGCTCTGGCGTATCTGGCCATCCACGCGCGCGTCCGCTAAATGTCGCTGGTGTCGATGCCGCGTACGGTGTTGGCGACAAGGCGGGCGGTTTGCTCGAGCAAACTCGCATTGACGGCCACACTGGTGTCTTTGGGGCTCCCCTGCAAGGGCACGCGGCCTTGATTGTCGAGACAAGCAATCGAAATCGCCCGCCGCCCAGATTGAACGAGCGGGCGCACCAACACGGGGAACGTGGCGATGCGCGGTTCGGCGCGGACGCCGAACGTGGCTTCGGTGACCAAGTCCACGAGCAACGAATCGGCGCTCCGTTGACGTTCGCTGTGGTCGTTGATGATGTAACTCAGTGATCCCCGTCCTATGCCCTCTAGACCAATAAAAAACGTGGCACGACGGTCGAACGGGTAGCGTTTGAGGAGCTCGCGGAGCCCAGCGCCCGTACTGCCACCGCCCAGCCCGACGGCCCAGATTTCGGTCTTGGGCAGTCGACCCACGTCTTCGATGACCGTGAGCATGGTTGCAAGCGCACTTGCGTAGCTGACGGCTCCAGGTGAGTAGGGCTGACTGCGCACCCACAACTCGGCGCTAGCGGCAACCACTAGGTAGACGGCCGGGGTCGCCATGATGATGAGCCGGAGCAATTCGGGGAGTGGCAACGGCGCAAAAAATTCAATACAGGCGAACGTCAACAGGGCTGCGGTGGCGCCCACACGAGCTTCGCGGTTGCTCAGCGGGTCACTCGGTTGATGGCTGTCGAGCGGTGCGAGGAGCACCACACGGCGGGTCGGTGGCGACAGTGAGGCTTGCGTTGCCACCACGTTTTGGCTCTCGTGTTGGCGTTGCCCGATGCGCATGAGTCGCGCAGATGTGGTGATAATCGCAATGAGAAACGCGACGATGGCGCTTGCAAGCGCATATTCGCGCTGATTGCCCCACATGATGACGACCGCTGCTGCGAGCACGGCCACACTAAATGCGCCGGTGCCCGTTTGCATGTGCGTATAAAAGGGGTCACTCCAGACCTGCATGCCGGCCCGGCGTAAGCGCCCCCCCATGAACGCGGCCACTTGTGCCTCAGCAATGGAGGTGACCGGGCGGGGGCCGATTTCATCGCTGATTTTTTTGACCACCTCAAACGGCTCCTCCCGTTTTTTGAGGACGGGGAAGGCGAATTCGTACGTGTTGAGTGGTAGTGTCGAGTAATCTGGTTCGTGTGTCATCACGCACAGCGTAGCATATTTCGAGGCTGGATGTGATTACACGGCTATGACAGTGGGTATGTGCCGAGCTACTGGGGCAATTCTTCGCCGTAACGCCAGCGGTAGTAGTGCCGCCCCACGTTGCCTTGTTCTACCTGCCAGCCAGCCGGATTGGTGGGCACATAGGTGAGTACGCGTCGCTCAAAGGGTTGTACCAACACCCACTGCTCCACGCCACCAATACTGGCCCGCGTCCAAAACGCCTCACTAATCGGGTACCCCATGGTGTACACCCAGTCCATGATGGGACCAACTTGGGTGCGCCCATTCACGTAGACCACGTCGCGCTTGGTCAGGTAGCGATAAAAAACCTCTGGAATGTTGTGCCCGGTCTGGGTCGCATAAAAACTCAGCGTGGCCACAGTGGTACCAGCAGGGTTGAACGGGACAACCGAGCCGTCGCGCAACAACCGCTGGTTGATCTGCTCACCGGTGCGATTGGCAGTGCGCCGCCCGACGACGTCCACAAAGCTGGCGTAGGTGGGCCCCACGCTATCGGCCGGGTCACCAGCAATGGGCACGTTGGCTGCTTCGCGAGTAATGAATTCGCTGTTGCCGACCTGCATTTGTCCGGTAATCAACTCGTTGACGAGCAGACCACTGGTCACGAACCATGGATCCGAGCGGCGTGCCGTGGGGTCGTTGATTTCCATGCGGCCCTTGTCGAAGTACTGCACTTGGCGCAGTCCGCCGTTGACCTGCAGGTAGCTCTCGGCACGTGCCATGATGCCCGCTGGCCCCCACAACCAACTGCGACTTACTTGTTGGCGGGCTACGGGGCGGTCACTCCGGCTCCACAGACTCGCAAAGGCCACGTCCACGAACTTGGTGGCAACGCCGTTGAAGAGCTCGTTGGTGCTCCGCATGCTGGCCGGAATGTACATGACGTCTTCGGTGTCGGTTGGATCGTCAGTGAATTCACTGCCGTCTTCGGTCGTGGTGCCATCATCGGTCGTGGTGTCTTCTTCGGGGATGGGGGTCGCTGTCGGTGCCAGTGTGCTGTTGCCACGTCCACAACTCATACTCGGCGCACACTGTTCCACCACCACGTCGTACTTGATGGTGGGCTGCCCGATGTCGCCGTTGTTTTTGATTTGCACGAAGTAGTAGCCACTGACCGGAATGTTGTTGAAAACAATCTGGGAATCAAACGTGGTGCCGTCGATGTCGTCGTTGGTGCTCAACACGGTTACCCCGTCACGGTCGAACAGTGCCATGTTCGTGTCAGCGCCGGGCAACACTCCGTTGATGTAGGTGGCGCCGTAGGAGCTGGTGTCGGTGTAGATGTAGTAGATGCTGCCTTGTTTGGCAAAAAACTTCACCCAATCGGCGTCGCCGCTCGGGCACATGCGGTGATCACGCTGAGGTTGATTTGAAAGAATCATACGCGCTTGCTCGGGCAAGCCATCTGGCTCGTATACGTCTTGGCAGACACTGCTGTTGATGGGCGCCAAGCTTCCGTCACCGTTCCCGCCCGTGTAGCTCAAGTTGGTGAAGGCCAGCGTGTACGTGCCGAGACTCATGCCCGTTGCTTCACGTACCCGCAAAAAGTAGATACCGTCCATGGGTGCGCGGTAGTTGTTGATTTGCGGGTCGATGGTGCTCGCATCCGGGCTCGAGTGCTCATAAAAATCGTCGTTCTGGGCCACGAGCCGAAAGAGTGGATCGTATAGCTCGAGCACCAAATCAACGCTGCCCGACGACTGCGTGATTTCAAAGCTGTAGAGTTTGTTCTTGACGAGGGGTACGCGGAAGGAATCGATGTCTCCGTAGGCGCAGATGCTGTGCTCGATTACTTCGTTTTGGTTGAGAATGTAGCCGCTAGCGAGACCGCTCGGGATGTCGTCGTCACAAGTTCCTCCGACAGGCACGCTGGTTGGTCCTGCAGTGGCTGTGGGACTCGGTGCTGCGCCAATGTAAAAATTCAGCGCCACCGTGCCGTTGGTGCTACTTTCTTCCATAAGAATCGTGTTGCAGGTGGAATTGGTCACTGACGCTGCTGCGATGATTTGGATGCTGTAGACTTTGGTGCCACCGCCACCGTTTATGCTTGCAGACGAAGTATTCACAATTACGTTGGAGACACCAGCACAACGGCTGCCACTCTCTGTGACGCCGATATTCAGCGCACCAGCGGTGTCGTTTTTGACTTTGACATAAAGCGTGAGTGTGCCTCCAGATACCAAAACATTGCTCGTACTCAGCCCTTGCGCATTGCCGCTACCGTCCGATTGGATGATGGTGATGCTGGCGTGCGCAGTTTGTGGCATCACCCCAAACAAGACCATGCTGATGAGCAAGCAGAGGGATGTGATATGTAAAAAATGTGAGTGGCGCAGAGCACGCATGATTTGATTTCCTCAGCACACATGAACACGTACGATGACGATATTGTGCAACAATGCAGGTACGTTACAATATGCATGTAATTATACCATAGTGCTTTTCGTTTCCGAATATGTCACGTAGATATCAGGAAGGTGAGATGCAGATGACCGACGCGCTCTGGCTGTTGTTTCGTTTGTTTTGGGGGTTCACCAAAGTGGCCATGGTAACGTGGGGCGGCGGACCAGCGTCGATGGCCTTGATGCAACACATGTCGGTCAGCGAGGGTTGGAGCACGGAGACCGAGTACGCAGATGCTCTGGCCGTCGGCAATGCCTTGCCGGGGCCGATTGCGCCCAAAATCGCCGCCTACATCGGCTACAAAGTGGCCGGCGTCAGTGGTGCTGCGGCGGCGGTGGTCGGTTCGGTGTTGCCCACGAGTATTGTCATGTTGATTGTCATCTATCTGTTCTTTCAAATCAAAGACTCACCAACCGTGACTGCCATGCTCAAAGCCGTGCGCCCGGTGGTTGTCGGCATGCTGTTGTGGACGACCTACGACATCGGGCGTTCGGTGTTCTGGAAACAGGGCATGCAACCCGGTGATTTATGGGGGCGTTGGGACGGCTTCTTGATTGCCCTACTCACCTTCGCGGTGCTCACCTTCACCAAAATCAACCCGGCGCTCGTAGTCGTTGGTGCAGCCGCCTTGGGGTGGCTCATCTATCGTCGATAAGGAAAGAGCAGGCAATCGCATGCAACACCGTGTGCATGAGGCAGGGCAACGCACGATCTCCCAGCTCCAGCGGATGCGCCACGGTGTGTCTGCCTGGTATATGCGGCGAGTGCCAGCAGATACACAGGCGTGGCCGTGGTGGCTCCCCGAGCCCACGTGGCCTACGTGGCGGCGTACTGCTTTGGCGGCGGTGCTCTATGCGCTCCTAACGGTTGTTTGGACGTGGCCCCTCTTGCCTGGACTCACCCAAGGAGTGATTGTGCCAGCCTGGAATATGGCACAACCCGACGTGTCACAAAACGTCTGGAACGTGTGGCACTTCATGAATACTTGGTCCCAAGGTGCACCGCTCTTGACGCAGGCCGTCTTTTATCCACAACAACTTAACCTCATCTATCAATCCTACGGCGTCAGCCAGCTCATTTTGGCTGCGCCGATTGCCACGTGGTTGGGCCCGATTGCTGGAGCAAATAGCATTTTGGCCATGGGGTACTGGGGCGGTGCCCTCGGCATGTTCGTGGTGCTCCATGCGCTTATTCGGCGTCCGTGGTTGGCCATGATGCTGGCTTGGGTCTACGCCATTACGCCGGCTCACCAGATGAACGTGGCGTGGGCGGCCGATGAAAACGCCGCGTTGCAGTGGCTGATGCTGTTGCACGTGACCGTGGTGCTCTGGCTTCGCCGCCCCGATTGGCGGCGTTCTGTGGTGGTCGTGGGTGCGCTTTGCGTGAATACCTTGGCGAGTGGTTATTTCGGCTTGTTCGGGGCCGTCTACGTAGGATTGGTGGTGATATGGGCGCTGTGGTCGCGCTGGGTGCCCGCGTGGCATCGGCAGGTGGTCAGCCACGGCGTGCTCATCGTGGCGGTGTGGGGCGCACTGGCCGTGGTACTGCTGACCCCGCCGTTGGCAACGTACCCCTATCAAGTGGCAGCGGGTGATGCGGGGAATCCGTTGGTCCGTGAAGGTGACCTGACGTTGGCCGATTGGTACATGCGGCAGACCATTGCGACACACGTGGTCGCAGTCAGTGATTTGGTGGTGCCGACCCCCGATCAACGGTGGTGGCAGTGGCTGGCGCCTAGTCTGCACATCCCTGGCTCACAAATGGGCGGATATCTAGGCATCAGTGTGGTGGCGGTGATGATTTGGGCCACGTGGCGCCTGCCCGTTGTGCGGAGCATGGTGCTGTTGGCGGGCGTGTTGCTGTGGTTGGCGGCTGGACTTGAGGTGCGCATCTGGCCCGGGCAGCCATTTCCGGCGCTCCCCGGGCCGTTTTGGCTTCTCAACACGCTTTCGTTGTTCCGCAATGCGTCTCGTCCCGGGCTATTTCTGCTCTGGGCCTGGATTCCGTTGCTGTTGGCGTTGGCATATGCCCTTGCGCACATCCGTCGTCCCGTGCTGGTTGGGGTGATCGTGGCGTGCATGTGGCTCGAATTTGCGCCCATGGCGTGGGTACTCACGCCACAGCGTGCGTCTGCAGCAGCGCAGGAGTTGGCCAAGAGCCATGACCCGGGGGCCGTGTTGACCGTGCCGTTCGGCAAAAACGACGCTCGGCCGTTGCTTGACCAAATGTGCCACGGTCGGCCCATCATGACCGGCTACCTTGCACGCGTACCCACGCAGGCCACGTCCCTACGCACGTTGCTCCGCCCGGCGGATCCCTACCCGGATGTGATTCCGGTGCAAGTCGTCACTGAGCTCGCCCAACTCGGGGTGCGCTATGTGGTGATGACCGCTGATGCGCCACCTGAACACGCCAACAGCCTGCGGGCTGGTGGTGCGCAGTTGTGGGCGCAAGTCGAGGGCGACCAAATCTGGCGCATCCCCGAAACCACGGCACCTGCGTTGGTGCCAGGGCCCGGTTGGTGGGATCCAGAGCAATCGGGGGCCATGCGGTGGCGCTGGAGCACAGCAATGAGCGAGGTGTGGGTGATCAGCCAGCACGATGCACTCATCCAGTTGGCAACGACCATGAGCCGTAACGATGCGGAGCAAGCGCTGACCGTCACAGTGAACGGACGTGACTTTGGTGCGATCATGGTGCCACAGATGCCGGTCATGCGTGATCGGGTGTGGCGGGTGCCGGTGCAGGCCGGGCTCAATCGGATTGCGTTCCATACCACTACCACCACCGATGCGGCTGGACGTGCCATCGGCGTGTCATTTACCCGCTTGGAATTGGTGGGTAGTAGCCGTGTGCCGGGTGGTGCCGTTTTGCCAGCGGCGCCGCAGTACGATCAGCGCTGGTTGTGCCCCTAAATAGGAGACACCCCGTGGGTCAGCTGACCCACGGGGTGTGTGCGTTTGATTGGGGGCGTGTGTGCTACGCCTCGTTTTGTTGTCGCACCTGCGCATAATCATCAGCAAGCTCGGCGAGCATGTCGCCACGCTGGTCGTAGAGGCGCTTGAGGGGGCGATTCACGTCGGATTCGAGCGCATACCCCGTCAACAGAGGCAAGACCACGGTGCTGTCAACATAGCAGACAATGCTATCGGGCAGTTGGTCGGGGTCCACTTTGCCCCAAGTCATGGCTTCGCTGGGGGTGGCACCCGAGAGTCCGCCGGTGTCTGGACGAGCATCGGTGAACTGGATGAAGTAGTCGTGGCCTTTTTCGGCGATGCCCATGATTTCTTGGAGTTGGGGTTCGGTCTGGAGGATGAAGTTTTTCGGTGAGCCACCGCCAAAGATGACCACCGCACTCTTGCCGCCGTGCTTCTTGGCGCGGTAGACGATGGAGGTGGTTTCGTTGACATCGGCTTCGACATCAAAGCGCAACTGGTTGCCAGCAAGTGCCATGGCGGCCACGTTCATGCCAATGGTGGAATCCCCCGGGCTCGAGGTGTAGACGGGCACGCCCGCCTCGTAGGCAGCGGTGAGCAACGACACGTAGGTGGTGCCGATGGCGCGTTCGCGGGCCTGCGTGTAGCGCCCGAGTCGGTAGTGGAGCTCGGCGGTCGACATCGGCTTCTGGAATTCGGGCTCAGCAATACAACGGCGCAAAAAGGCGTCAGATTCGAGTAGCACTTCTTGGTCAAACAAGATGTCATAGATGCGAATGATGTGATCTTCGCGGAGTTGGACATCGTCGGTATATGGGCTGCCACCGTAGAGTGAAAACCCGAGTGAGCGGTGCATGTCGTGGTAGATGTTGGCACCGGTACTCACCACCCAATCCACCAAACCCGCCTGAATCAACGGCACGATGGCCGCGGTGCCGAGCCCGGTGGGAGTGAGCGCCCCCGAGAGTGTGACGCCGATGGTCACATCGGGTTGGGCGATTTTACGCGCAAAAAGCTGACACGCTTCGCGTAGACGACCCGCGTTGTACGAATAAAAATGCTGGTCGACCAGCGTTTTGATGCTCAGACCGGGGACAATGGGAGTGGGGTCAAGCTTGACTCCATAGGCCATGGTTGTGTTTCTCCTCATCACAGTGACACCGAGCAACCTGCTATGATTGTACCATGCTCCTCTGAGCCGCGACGGTCACGGTACGGCTTCATGGTACGTGACTCCGTGCTATACTTTATTACCGGTGTGTAAACCATGCATTAAGGGTTTTTCATGACTCAATTGCGTTCAGTCGAATGGCGCGACGGCACGGTAGCCGTGCTCGATCAACGCCTGTTGCCCCACCAAGTGGTGGTCAACTGCTACACGCAGGTGGCCGATGTGGCCGAATCTATTCGGTCCATGCAAGTCCGGGGCGCCCCAGCCATCGGCTGTACGGCCGCCTACGGCATGGCACTCGTTGCCATGACCCACCCCGCTCCCACGAGTGCACAGTTGTTGCCGGCACTCGCAGACGCACGGGTGTTGCTTGATGCAGCGCGTCCAACTGCAGTGAATTTATTCTGGGCAACCCGACGCATGTACGAATACGCAGAGCACCATCAGCACTTGCCCGTTGCGGAGCTTCGTGTGGCGTTGCACGCTGAGGCCAAGGCGATTTTTGCGGAAGACGTGGCCATGTGTCAAGCCATTGGTCGCCACGGTGAGCCACTCATCCCGCCTCGTGGCCGGGTGTTGACCCACTGCAATGCGGGTGGTTTGGCAACGGCCGGCTACGGCACCGCACTCGGCCCCATCTACCGGGCGCACGAATTGGGGCGCGCCGTCCACGTGTACGTGGACGAGACGCGACCGTATTTACAGGGAGCGCGGTTGACCGCCTTTGAGTTGCAGCATGCGGGAGTGCCGCTGACGCTGATTACCGACAACATGGCGGCGTATTTCATGGGGCAGGGTCTGGTGGATTGTGTCATCGTTGGCGCAGATCGCATTGCCGCCAATGGTGATGTGGCCAACAAAATCGGCACCTACGGCCTGGCTGTGTTGGCACATGCACACGGCATCCCCATGTACGTGGCTGCGCCGACCTCTACCATTGATATGCGCATCAGCGACGGTGCGCTCATCCCCATTGAAGAGCGGAGCTCCGACGAAGTCACGATGATTGGGGGCAAGCGGATTGCGCCGGAGGGCGTGGTCGCAGCGCACCCGGCGTTCGACGTGACGCCAGCGCGTCTGATTAGTGGCATCATCTGTGAAAAGGGCGTGCTCCGAGCGCCTTTCACCGCGTCACTTGCTGAACTCATGCGTGTCTGACGATGACGACGTACATGCGTGTTGCTCCCATGCTCTACGGTGCCTTGCCGCATCACGATGTGGCCGATGCCATGCAGTTGTTGCAACGGTGTCCCATGCCCTTGATGGTGTGGCCCCAGTTGCCACAGCGGAGTTTTCGTGAGCGCAGTGTGGTGCAGTCGATGTGGGGGTTCCCGGGTGTGCATGTCGACGAGCGCGAACGTCGCATGTTCGTGCTCCGTGAGGTGGCCGAAGGCGCGCTCGATCAACTGGCACTGGATTTTTTGCAGCGCCGTGACATGCGTCCGGTGTTGACACCAAGTGAAGCGGCTGGTCTGTTTGCACTGTTGCCCGTCATGACCACGTGTGCACCAGAGGTTGGGTGTAAAGGACAAATGCTCGGTCCAGTTTCGTTGGCCGTGCAAGTGACCGATCAACACCAGATGCCGTTGTTGTCCTCGGCGGCTTTTTTTGAGGCCTTGGTCCAGCACTTGTGTCAGCGAGCGACGTGGCAAGCAACCTTGCTTGGCCGGACACAACGACCGGTCATGATGTGCATCGACGAGCCGTTTCTCGATGTGGTGAATTCACCGTTTGTTTCCATTGACCGCGAAGAGTTGTTGTTGGCGCTTGCGCGCGTGTTGGCAGCGATCAACGGCCAACGTGCGTTGGCGGTCCGCTCTTTGACAGCAGTGGCTGGCGTGGTCGATTTGGCCTGCGATGCGATTTTTGTGAATGCACACGAGCTCGAACGCACCTTTGCGGATGCCTTGCCGTTGTTGCACCGCTTGTGGCAACGTGGCGGTGCGATTGGTCTGGGGTGCGTCCCGAGCGATGATATGACGGATCCGTTGGGGCAGGCTCGCCAGCTCGTAGAGCGTCTGCGTGCCCTGTGTGCCCAACACGGGATTCCGCTGTTGCAGGCGGGTCCACGTTTGTACGTGATGCCGGTGGCGTCACTTGGTCAAGTTTCAGTAGTGCAGGCCGAAGCCACCGTGCTGACAACCTGCCGTCTAGCGCAAGAGCTCGACGAAGAAGTACAGAGGAGTGTGTAATGCGTGTTGTAGTGACCGGGTCGTTGGCATACGACTACATCATGAATTTCCCCGGCTATTTCAAAGACCACATTTTGCCCGACCGGGTGCACATGTTGTCGGTGAGTTTTTTGGTGGATTCCATGAAGCGCTTGCGTGGCGGTGTGGCCGGCAACGTGGCGTATTCATTGGCGCTTCTCGGCGTGGAGCCGTTGGTAGTGGCTGCGGCGGGCCAAGATTTTGGCGAATATCGTGCTTGGATGAGCGAAAAGGGCATTGATGCGTCGGGTATTCATGAGGTGGTCGGTGAATTCACCGCCTCGTGTTTCATCAACACCGATCAATCTAACAACCAGTTGGTCGCTTTTTACACGGGAGCCATGGCGCGTTCGCGTGATTTGTCGTTGTTGCCGTATCAACTCGGCGCCGATGATTTGGTGGTCATTTCACCCACTGATCCTGACGCCATGGCCCGTTACGTGAACGAATGTCGCCAGATGGGTGTGCCGTTTTTGTTTGATCCGGGCAAGCAGACCCCGCGTCTGAGTGCCGAGCAAATCCTTGATGGGCTTGACGGGGCCGCCATTTTGATTGGCAACGACTACGAATTCGGCATGATGGCTCAGATGACCGGCAAAAGCGAACAAGAGCTCATCGCCAGCGTGCCGTTGACGGTGGTCACCCGTGGCGACAAGGGCTCGATTATTTATGATGTCCGTCAGGGACAAAGCCACGTGGCTCAGGTCGATGTTGCGCCAGTAGATGCGGTGCGTGACCCGACCGGTGCCGGTGACGCCTATTTGGCTGGATTCGTCTACGGGTTGGTGCACGGGTTACCGGTGCGCGTATGTGGTCAAGTGGCGTCGTTGGCTGGCGCCTTTGCCATCGAGCGACACGGCTGTCAAGAGCACAGCTACACCAAGACGGAATTTTATGGGCGCTATGTGGACGCATTTGGTGCTGATGCGGAGTTGGCACGTAGTCTAGGGATTGCATAAGCCTATGCGATTGCGTTGGGGAATCATCGGAGCAGGTCGTATCGCGCGCAAAGTGGGCTTGGCGATGCGCCAAGCGCCCAGTGTGCACGTGGTCGCGGTGTGGGCCCGCCGGGCCGAAGCCGCCACGGCACTCGCACAAGAACTAGGCGTGCAGACCGTCTACGCTGACCTCGCAGATGTGTGGCGTGATCCAGACATCGACGCGGTCTACGTGGCGCTCCCCAATCATCTGCATGCTCCCGTTGCTCTGGCCGCGTTGCGCGCTGGTAAGCATGTGTTGGTGGAAAAACCAATGGCGTGTACGGCAACCGAGGTGGCCGAGATGCAGCGGGTGGCCCGCCAGCACAACCGGGTGGTCATGGAGGCCATGATGTACCGCAATCACCCGCAAACACAACAGGTCGAAGCGCTTGTTGCGAGTGGCGCCATCGGTGAGGTGCGTCAAGTGCAGGTGGCCTTCGGCTATCGCCAAGACAACCCGCTCGACATTCGTTTGGTGGAGCCGGTGGGCGCCGGCGCGATTTTTGACGTCGGCTGCTACGGCGTCAATCTGGTCAATCGTCTCATGCCCGCCCTGCCAAGCCACGTGTGCGGGGAAGCGGTGCTTGATGATAATCGAGTCGACGTTCTTGCAACAAGTGTGGTACGCTATAGCGGTGTGCATCAAGCCCACATTAATGTGAGCTTCGTGGGCGGATTCTATCAACACGCCCGAATTATCGGCTATGATGGGGTCATCGAGTTGGAGCGACCATTCACGCTGTTGCCAGATCGTGATGCGAGTATTCGGCTCTGGCGGGGGGCGCATTTTGCGACGCTTGAGCATATCGTTGTCCCCGCAAGTAATCATTTTGTGGCACAAGCCGAAGTGTTTGCTCGCGCCGTGGCAGAACCTCCGCACCGTTCGGCGCTGACAGAGGAGTCAGCGACCTTGGCAAATGCGGCGGTCATTGACGCCTGGCATCGCTCGTTGGTGAGCGGTCAGCCCGAACGGGTTGTATACTTGTATGAGAGTGTGTGATGTTTCAAGGAGTAGAGTGTTCATGACTAAACAGTACGACATCAAAGACATCGGTCTCGCAGAGCAAGGCCGAAAGCGCATGGCCTGGGCTGAAAACGAAATGCCCGTGTTGCGTCAGATTCGCGAGCGTTTCGCCAAAGAAAAGCCCTTCAAGGGGATGCGCGTGTCAGCATGTCTGCACGTGACCGCCGAAACGGCAAACCTGATGGCCACGTTGGCTGCGGGTGGCGCTGATGTGGTGTTGGCCGCTTCGAACCCGTTGTCGACCCAAGACGACATTGCGGCTACGCTGGTGGCCCACGAAGAAATCCCCGTGTACGCCATCAAGGGTGAAGACAACCAGACCTACTACAAGCACCTCGAAGCTGCGTTGGCGCACAACCCGCATGTCACTCAAGACGACGGCGCCGACTTGGTAACCGGCATCCTCAAGCAACGCCGGGACCTTATCCCGCAGATGTTGGGGAGCACCGAAGAAACCACCACCGGCGTGATTCGTTTGCGTGCCATGGCCGCTGACGGCGTGTTGCCCTTCCCGGTGATTGCGGTCAACGACAGCGACACCAAGCACCTGTTCGACAATCGCTACGGCACTGGTCAGAGCACCATTGACGGCATCATCCGTGCCACCAACGTGTTGTTGGCCGGCAAGACTTTCGTGGTGGCCGGATACGGGTATTGCTCACGCGGTATTGCTGAGCGTGCGCGTGGTTTGGGTGCATGGGTCATCGTGACCGAAGTCGATCCGGTCAAGGCGCTCGAAGCCGCCATGGACGGCTTCCGCGTTATGCCCATGGTCGAAGCTGCGGCTCAGGCTGATTTCATCGTGACCGCAACCGGCAACAAGCACGTGCTTGATGCCGAAGACTTCGCCACCATGAAGGACGGTTGTATTGTCTCCAACAGCGGTCACTTCAACGTCGAAATCAACATCGACGACCTTGAGGCGATTTCAGTGGAAAAGCGTCAACCCCGCCCCTTCGTGGATCAGTACATTCTCAAGGACGGTCGCCGCATTAATCTGCTCGGCGAAGGCCGCCTCATCAACTTGGCGAGCGCCGAAGGGCACCCCAGCGCCGTGATGGACATGTCGTTCGCCAATCAGGCGTTGGCCACTGAGTTCTTGCTCAAGCACCAAGGCAAGTTGGCGGCCGCTGTTCATGCGTTGCCCAAAGACGTCGACCGCGAAATTGCCGCCCTCAAGCTCCGTGCCATGGGCATTGCGTACGACGATTTGAGTGCCGAACAGGCCAAGTACCTCGCCTCCTGGGAAGAGGGTACCTAAATCGCAAGTCGCACCCGGTAGGGGGGATGACCCCCTGCCGGGTGCTCTGATGTGCATGCACCTGTAGCGTAAGGAAGATACATGTCAACCACTTTTATGAACTCGCCATCGTTGCTGTTCACGTCGGAATCGGTCACCGAAGGGCATCCCGACAAGCTCTGCGATCAGGTCTCTGATGCGGTGCTTGATGCCTTTTTGAGCATCGATCCACGCGCACGTGTGGCCTGTGAAACCGCGACCACCACTGGTTTGGTGGCAGTGATGGGCGAAGTCACCGTCGACGGCTATGTCGACGTGCAAGAATTGGTCCGCCAGACGGTGCGTGAAATCGGCTACACCAACGGCAAATTTTACTTCGATGCTGACGCCTGTGGCGTGATTGTGGCCATTCACGGGCAGTCACCCGACATCGCCATGGGTGTCGATCAAGCGCTCGAAGCCAAACGTGGCGAAATGAGCGATGCCGAAGTCGAAGCCGTGGGCGCTGGTGACCAAGGCATGATGATCGGGTTTGCCTGTAATGAAACGCCCGAACTCATGCCGCTGACCATTAGTTTGGCACACCGTTTGACGCGCGAATTGGCCGTGGCCCGCAAAAGCGGTCTGTTGCCCTTCCTCGGTCCAGACGGCAAGAGCCAAGTCACGGTGCAGTACGAATACGGCAAACCGAAGGCAATCAATACGGTGGTCCTCAGCACGCAACACACAGCCGATATCTCGCAGGGGGATTTGCGTGAGCAAATTCAAGAGCAGATTTTGGCGAAAGTGTTGCCGGCCGATTTGATGCAACAACAACCGGTCGTGCATATCAATCCCACGGGTCAATTCATTGTGGGTGGCCCGCACGGAGATGCTGGGTTGACCGGGCGCAAAATCATCGTCGACACGTACGGCGGTGTGGCGCGTCACGGCGGCGGTGCATTCTCGGGCAAAGACCCGACAAAGGTCGATCGGAGTGCGGCCTATGCAGCCCGCTACGTGGCCAAAAACGTCGTGGCAGCCGGCCTTGCAGATCGCTTCGAAGTCCAGTTGTCGTATGCCATCGGCGTGGCGCGCCCAGTCTCGATTAGCATTGAGACCTACGGCACCAACCACATCGATGAGGCCAAAATCGCCAAACTCATCGACGAAGTCTTCGATCTGCGCCCAGGTGCGATTATCCGCGACCTCAAGTTGCGCCGGCCCATTTATCGGCAGACGGCAGCCTACGGTCACTTCGGTCGCACCGACATTGACCTGCCTTGGGAAGCCACCGACAAGGCGGATACTCTCCGTCGTGCTGCTGGTCTCTAAACAAAGAATCCGTGCCAGACAGCGCCTTCGTCAAAGAACGAAGGCGCTGTGGTTTTTTGTGCTGACATGTGGGGTGCGGTTTTTGGTATAGTGAATACGGAATCGGTTTTTTCCACCGTACCGAACAACTACGAGAAGGAGTACACCTGTCATGGAGCGTGCCAACGCATTTGATTTTATGGGACCCAAGACCTTGGTCGGTCCAGAGTTGCAGGCTGGAGATGTGGCTCCAGCGTTTAGCCTCATCGGGCCTGACTCCAAAGAGATCAACAGCGCTGACTTCGCCGGTAAACCGATGCTGATTAGCGTGGTGCCGTCGGTAGATACCGGTTTGTGTGACCTGCAGACGAAGCGTTTCAACGAAGAGGCCGGCAAGCATGGCGATGCCATCGCGTTCTTGACGGTTAGCGTCGATTTGCCCTTCGCACTGCGCCGCTACTGTGGTGCCAACGACGTGACCAACCTGAAGGTGGCCACCGATCATCGCTCCATGTCGTTTGGGAGCGCCTATGGCACCTACGTCAAGGAGATTCGCCTCGAGAGTCGCGCCGTCTTCGTTGTGGACGCCCAAGGGGTGATTCGGTACGCCGAGTATGTGCCAGTTGCTGGCCAACATCCGAACTACGACGCCGCCTTGGCGGTCCTCGCTGCCCTCTAAATCAGCCTGCGATTCGGCATGACGATGAGCACAAGCATGCACGGTTGGTGTGTGGCTTGTGCTCATGTGTTGGTCGATGTATGGAAGGAGCAATACGATGCCTCTGAGTCATGTTTGGCCGATGACTGCAACAATCCAAGACCATCATCTCCACATTGCCGGTCACGATGTCGTCGAGCTGGCGCGGCAGTACGGTACGCCGTTGTATGTGTTTGACGAAACAACCATTCGCCAGATGTGTAGAGCGTATGTTGAGGCCTGTCGTGCCAGCGGGGCTCATGATGCGGTCGTGCACTACGCCGGCAAAGCCTTATTAAACACGGCAGTTGCGCAATTGGTCCACCAAGAGGGCCTGGCGCTGGACGTGGTATCTGGCGGAGAGCTAGCGCTCGCCCTCCATGCTGGCGTGCCGCCCCAGCACATCCACATGCACGGTAATGCCAAGACTGCGCCGGAGCTCGACGAAGCCCTCGCTGCGGGCATCGGTGCTATTGTGGTCGATAATCTTGATGAGCTGGCCATGCTCATCCAAAAAACCGCCACGCGCTCGACCCCCTTCCCCATCCAGATTCGGATTACGCCGGATGTCGCCGCCGACACGCATGCGCATATTCAAACTGGGCATTACGCCTCCAAATTTGGGTTCACGCTCGAGGCCATCCCCCAGGTGGGTGCCATGCTCCAGCACGCTCCTGGATTGCGTTTGACCGCAGTTCACACCCACCTCGGGTCACAAATCTTTCATGCACATACGCACGTCACCGCCATTGACGTGCTCCTGCAACAGGTCGTGTTGCTTCGGAATCAGTATCAGCAGCCCATTGAGGCGGTCAACATTGGGGGGGGCTTGGCAGTTGCTTATCTCGACGGCCAACAACCACCCGACATTGCTCAGTCGGTGACTGCCATGTGGACCCAGCTCTGTGCTGGGTGTGCGCGCCACGATTTGCCACGCTTGCGCCTCGAGCTTGAGCCGGGCCGCTCGATTGTGGCTCGGGCTGGAGTCGCCTTGTACCAGGTGATTGGGGGCAAAGAGGTGCGCGATTTACCGCGTTGGGTGCACGTGGACGGCGGCATGGCCGACAATATTCGCCCAGCACTCTATGACGCCAAGTACACCGCGCTGGTCGCAAATCGTGCGGATGCACTTGCCGCTGAGACGGTTAATGTGGCCGGCCGTTATTGTGAGTCGGGTGATTTTTTGTTGAAAGGGGCAGTGCTCGCGACGCCACACCCCGGCGATATCATCGCCTTGGCAGTGGCCGGTGCCTACACACTGAGCATGGCGAGCAACTACAACATGGTGCCGCGCCCGGCGGCGCTGTTGGTGACTCCGCAGACGGTGCGGCTGATGCGACGGCGAGAAAGTTACGCAGATATGTGGCGCAACGACGTCTAGTTTCTCTGCAACCTTTGGATGACTATCAACGTCATACTGATAATCCGTGGTACACTGGCAAAAAGAAAAAGCGAAAATCCCCAGTGGACCACGGGAAATTGGTTTTGGGAAGCGCAGGAGGAATCATCATGATACAACCAGGATCAGCATTTTGGACGTGTGCGCACTGCGGTGGCATGGGCTCGGCGCTCGATCAACAGTGCCCGAATTGTGGTGCGAGTCGTACGCAGACACCGGCAACGGTGCCTGCACCCACCCAGAGCTCCACAACGGCACCAACATCTATCCCTGCCGTCGCCGTAGTCGGTGGCGCAACCCAACTCCAACACATGTCCCAGCGCACCTGCCCGCATTGTGGCAGTGTGCAGTCGAGTTTTACGTGGAAGTGCTCCCAGTGCGGGGTGCGCATGTCGTTTGGACCACGCACACCCACACTTGCACCACCGCAACGCAAGGTCGCCGTTGCGCTCGCCATGCTACTCGGCGTAGTGGGAGCGCACCATTTTTATATGGGGCGTCGTCCACTCGGCTACTTGAGTGTGGTGCTGTGCTGGAGCGGTTATTCTGCGCTGCTCGGGTTCATCGATGGGGTGCGCATGGCCTTCATGAGCGATGCGGAGTTTTTGATGGAATGCGCTTAATCGAGGTGGAAGACCTCGGTGAGCGTCAGTAGTGACGTATCCGCAGCTCCGCTGTCAAGCGTCTCAAAAAACGGAGCCATCTCTGCCTGCCAGCGGGCATTGATGGCTTCGTCTTGCATGCCAGCCACGGCTGTAGCGAAATCGGGCGTCTCGAGGTAGCCGACGAGTAGACCATCGTCCCGCAAAAACAACGAATAATTGTGCCAGCCGTGGCGTGAGAGCGCAGTCAGCATTTCGGGCCAAACAGCCTGGTGGCGGGCTTTGTACTCGTCGAGACGGTCGGCACGGACTTTGAGCAAAAAACAAATACGTTGCATGGTTGACCTGTCGAATGATTCAGTGGTATGGTGTATGTGTGTGCTCCACCATCCTACCACGATTTGTGGTCATGTGAACAGGGGTGTTGGGGGATGGCAATGGAAGGACACCCACCATGAACGACTCACCTCAGCAGCCAACGCCCTTGTCGATTGAGCACAAAATCATGGCACGAGTGCGGCGAGCGGGGCGTGGCAGTGTGTGGTGTGCGGCCGTGCTTTTGCCTCTAGGTTCACGCAATACCATTGATCAGGCGCTTCGCCGTCTCGCACATAAAGGCACGTTGCGTCGCATCGCCCATGGTCTGTACCTCTACCCAGACCATCAGCCGCTCCTTGGTGAGTTGCCGGTTGCAATGCCGTCGTTGCTCGCGACGCTGTCGGTGGCCATCGACAGTCCACTCATCCCGAGTGGCGCCTATGCTGGCTACTTGCTGGGGTGTGAGCCACAGATGCCCACGGTCATCCAGTTGCTGAGTCGCGAGACCACCCGCACGATTCGCGTGGATGGGTGGTCGATTCACGTGCGCCCGACGGCAGCGCGTTACTTGGTTGGTGCTGGCCGCATGATCGCAGTACTCGTGCAGGCGTGGCGTTATTACGGCATGGAGCAGATCAATAGCGCCATGATTGCCATGCTCCGACAACGTATCCCCCCATTGACACGCCGGCATCTCTGGCAAGACCGGTCGTTGGCGCCAGCTTGGATGCACCCGCATTTGGCCGCCTTGTGTGCCGTAGACGATACACCACAGAATCCAGAAAGATGAGGGAGACGATGCTACGAGTGGCTCCATCACAGCGCACGTTGGTTGATGCCGACGGGCGTGATTTTTTTTATTTGGGCGATACGGCGTGGGAGCTTTTTCACCGACTGACGTTTGCCGAAGCGTGTCGATATCTCGATCGGCGGGCAGCGCAGGGCTTTACCGTAATCCAAGCGGTGATACTTGCCGAACTCGACGGCATACATGCGCCGAACGCTCAGGGCGACACTCCGTTTGGAGATGTGGAGCGCTTGATTCCTAACGAGGCCTATTTTGGTCATATTGACCGCGTTGTGCGCTACGCCAATCAACGCGGCCTGTACATGGGGTTATTGCCGACGTGGGGCGACAAATGGAATCTGCAGTGGGGGCGTGGTCCGGTCATCTTCGATGCTACCAATGCCTACCACTACGGCGTATGGTTGGGGCGGCGGTATGCGACTGCGGATGTCATCTGGATTCTCGGTGGGGATCGTCACGTGGAGACGCAGGTGCACCACGACATCATCACGCAAATGGCGCAAGGATTGACGGATGGCGATGGTGGCACACATTTGCGCACCTTTCATCCGATGGGGCAACACTCTTCGAGCGAGTACTTTCACGGGAGCGCGTGGTTGGACTTCAACATGCTCCAGAGTGGACATGCGCGCAACCGTGACAACTGGCGGAGTGTGGCTGACGACTACCAACGACACCCCGTCAAACCCTGTATTGACGGCGAGCCGGGCTACGAAGACCACCCGGCCGGTTTTCGCATTGAGCAGGGGTATCTCGATGATTATGACGCACGCAAAGCCTGCTACTGGGCGTTGTGTGCGGGTGCACTGGGCCACACGTACGGGTGTCATCCCGTTTGGCAATTCTGGGCACCGCACCACGGTCAACCAGCGACTTGGGCGCGCCGAGCGTGGCACGAAGCGCTCGATTTGCCGGGTGCCGGGCAGATGCAACACGCCAAACGAGTGATGCTGGCCCGAAATTGGCAGGCACGTATTCCCGATCAAGGGCTGATTTGCGATGCGCCGAGCGAAGCTGCGCAGTACATTGCGGCGTGTCGTGATGAGTCCGGGAGCTATGCCATCGTCTATGTGCCGGCTAGTCAGACGGTGCTCGTGGATATGACCCGCTTACAACCCGGTGATTTCGTGGCGCACTGGTACGATCCACGCCACGGCACGTGGCACGACGGTGGCCGGGTCGCCGCTGGCACCGCACTCCACCGTTGGCAGGTGCCCGTTGGTGGCCCAGATTGGGTGCTGGTCATTGATGCGGTGGCAGCGGGATGGCCGTGTGCCGATTAAGCGGGGGTGATTGGGCGAATGACGAGACTCAACGAATCGGCTACGTGTGCCTGCCACCCGCTGGGGATGACGGTGGTGGCGTCGAGTTGTGTGATGATGGCCGGGCCGGGTATGCGGTCGTCGGGTCGGAGCTGGTCACGGGCATAAATGGCGGTCAGCACGGCATCAGGGTGGTCGTCGCAGGCACTCCATGCGTGGGCACTCGGAGTGAGTGCCGTGGTGCGCACTGGGAGCTCGGGGACGGGGAGCGGGAGGCCGCTGTTGGCCATGGTGTGTTGCAACACGGTCACTTCGATAGGGCGTTGGCGCATGGCATGGCCGTAACGGCGCTGATGCACCTCGTGGAAACGCGCTTCTACGGCCACTAGATCGGCCTGTGTCACAGTGTTACGCTGGCTGAGAGCGACTTCGAGCTCGAATGCTTGGCCCCGGTAGCGGAGTGCGAGCGTGATTTGATGCCCGAATTGCTCGGGATCTTCACCGTCGTGCTGGAGGGCCGTCACTAGCTCGCTGTGACTCCCAGCGATGAGTTGATTGAGGTGTGCTACGTCGATGCTGGTTAATTCACAGAGGAGCGGACGTGTGGTGCTACGGGTCACTGCTGCTGTGACCATGCCGAGTGCCGACAATACCCCTGGGTAGCGTGGAATAACAACGTGTTCGATGCCCAGCTCTTGGGCGAGTTGGACGGCGTGGAGCGGCCCAGCACCACCAAATGCTACGAGGCTGAATTCTTTGGGGTTGTAGCCACGCTCCACCGAAATAGTGCGTACTGCGCGGGCCATAGCCGCATTGACCACGTGAATAATCCCAAGCGCCGCCTTGGAGGCATCATCGTCGGTATGCGTACGAATGGGCGCAAGTGCTGCATGGGCGCGATCATTGTCGAGCACCATGTTGCCCCCCAAAAAGGCGTCACTGCGTAGGCGCCCGAGCACCACATTGGCGTCGGTGACGGTGGCCTGGGTGCCCCGTCCGTAACAGGCCGGCCCTGGGTCAGCGCCAGCACTTTGTGGCCCGACGCGCAGGGCGCCACCACTGTCAATGCGTGCGAGTGACCCACCACCTGCGCCTACCGTGTGGATGTCGAGGGTGGGCAATCGGACCGGCATGCCCCCCACCGCAGAGCCGCCACTCCGCGGTAATTCGCCGTCACAGAGCGCCACATCGGTGGATGTGCCCCCCATGTCGAAGGTGATGATGCGCGTGATGCCGAGTTGTTGTGCGACTGCGAACGCGCCCACGATGCCCCCTGCAGGACCAGACAACGTGGTGCGGGCTGGTAAGGTTTGTGCGCTGTGGACGCCCATGCTGCCACCGTCGGACGCCATGATGCGCAGGCGTGTTTGGGCGGGTAATTCACTCGCTAAATACGCAAGATAGCGTGACATAATCGGAGCAACATAGGCATTCACCACCGTGGTACTTGTGCGTTCGTATTCACGGGCCTCGGTGACGATGTGATGCGACAACGACACATGCCATTCGGGATGGCGCTCTTTGAGGATGGCGCCGATACGGAGTTCGTGGGCTGGATTGGCATATGCGTGCAGGAGACAGACCGCGACCGCGGTGACGTGTTGTTGTTCGAGCACTGGGATGAGTGCATGAATTTCGTCATCAGAAAGCGGTACGAGTACATGTTGGTCGAACGTGGTGCGCTCGTTGACTTCGTGGCGATGGGTGGCCGGTACGAGTGGATCGGGACGGGTCTGATCGAGGTTGTAGAGCGATGGCCGATCGCCGCGCCCAATGGCGAGTACGTCAGCAAAGCCACGCGTGGTAATCAAGGCGGTCACACTGCCCCGGCGTTCGAGCAGGGCGTTGGTGGCAACCGTGGTGCCGTGGATGAGGATGGCTGGTGCATGACGCGTATGCACCTCGGCGAGCAAGGCCTCTCCCGGGTTGTGCGGGGTACTTAGGCGCTTGGCAATCTGGAGTTGGCCATCGGTGAGCATGACAAAATCAGTGAATGTGCCACCCGTATCGACGCCCATGCGTTGCATGATGTTGTGTTCCTTGTTGTGCACATACTGCATTACCGTCGTAATGCAGTATGTGCGAAAGCTTCCGTTCACGGTGTGTTGGGCATCACAGCGAGTGTGGTAATGCGCATGTCGACCATGCGATCATCGGTGGTGCCTGGGAAGAGCGTGCTGAGTGATTGAGCGGGACTAGTAGCACGTAGTTGGACGGTGTTCATGCCCGGTTGCAAGGAGATGTCTAGTCGGTTTTGCCCTTTCTGGAGGGTCACTGGCTGTGCTGTTCCGTTGACGACGAGTTCGACGGGTGCCGAAGATGCCAGTCCTTGCGACTGTACGAGTTCTGCCACGCCGACGTCGAGGACGTAGGTGCCAGCCGTGGTCGTGAACACTTGGAACTGCGGGGATTGCGCCCAGCGTCCGCGTGCGGCGAGAGCGAGCCGATACCAGCGGGTATGGATGTCGGATTGTGTGACCGCCCACTGAGCGTCTTGGTCGTACCAGCCGCTTCCCAGCGCAATGGGGAGGGATGCGGGATCGACATCGAGGGTGGAGGCCACGGCCATGGAGGGGGTCATGGTGAACTCCACGATATCGGGAGCGGGGATGCGGATGCCGGCGCTGGTGGCGATGACGTCGAAGCGGTTGAACCCTGCGGTCAGCGTGGTTTCTGTGCTCCAAACGGTCGTCCCATCGATGATTTGCTTGGGGATGACGGTCACAACCTGTCCGTTGTGGGTGAGGGATACTTCGTGGTTGGTCACCACCGTAGCGTTGCCATCCCAGCGCAAGACCATGTTGATGCGTGCCGGTTGCGCGTGCGTGCTGTTGTACTCTAGGGTGGCGTTTGCCAACGTCGGTATGGGTGCGGTGCGTGCATCATCGGAGAGTGCCACGCGTCCGAGTGCTGACACGGGTGCTGGCTGCATCAGGTTTTCGTAGGCATCGAGGTCGATGAGGAAATGTATCGTGTCGTAGCCACTCTGGCGCACAGACTCAGGGATGATGAGCGTGCTGGTGATGAGTGATTCGTCGTTGCTTTGTTTGGGCAGGGGGAGGGTTGCGATTGGTTGCGTACCCGCATAAAACCACACACGCCAACTGACGTTCCCGCGATGCGCAATTGAGAGTACGGGTTGTGTGCTAGCAGTCTCGAGGTGAACGACTACGCCGCCGAGGCTGACCGGAATGGACGTGGGCGGCGCGAGGTAGGCGATTTCGGCACTGTACACGTGGACCGCGTCTGGGAACTGGTAGGCGAAAGTATCGATGAGGTGGTCGTAATAGCCCGTGTTGAGGCGCACAATGGTAGCGATGCGTTCTGCATCCCAGAGCGGGCCTTGGGTGATGGTGTGGAGTGCATCGTACAACGCGGCGACCCCGGGGTCAGCAATCATATTGCGCCCGCTTTGCAGACTTTCCATATAGCCAATCGGAATCGTGCGTCGAAAGTGCCCAGTGCGCCAGTAGGGGGTGTAGGTGGCGGGCAACCGCGCAATGAGCGGATCAAAGAGTCCGTAGTTGTCGATGAGGACTGCTTGCGGTCCCAGCGTGATGCCCATGGTGCCCGTGCAGTCGCAGTTGATGTAGTGCTCGGATTGCCGTGGTTTGTAGACTTGGGCGGTCGATCGATTGATGTAGATATACGGATTGAGTGCGTGGTAGCGGGTTTGATTGAACAGCGCCACCGATGCCTCACGGGGAGTCGCATAAAACTGTCGTTCGTCGATGACTCCGCTGGGAATTTGCTTGATTTCGACGTCAACCGTGTTCATGGGGGCATACCACGGGTTGAGGGGATTGAACAATCCGATGAGGAGTAGTGGTCCAGCGATGCCCCATAACAGAGCGGGTGTCGGCTTGCTGATGATGATGACGACCGTGCTCAGCACCATGATTCCGGTGAAAAAGCGCCCGACCATGAAATCACCGCCAATGGAGACGATGTAGATTCCGTAGAGCCCGATGCCCGCGATGAGGAGGTAGGCCAGCGATTGCCGGCTGTACCAGGCGGTGACCACGGCCATGCTGATGAGACCGAGGACGAGTGGGTCTGCTTTCATCGTGTTCAACACGTACAGCACGCCCTGCGCAATCAAGGCGTTGGTGTCGATGAAGGTGTTGAGTTTGGCGTAGGCCGTGTTGGGGAGTGGTGACCCGTAGTACAACGTGCTAAACCCGAACCAGAGGACGAGCGGCACGAGCCCGATGCTCATCGCAGCGACGTTGCGCAGGGTGGCCGAGAGGTGTGGTCGCCACGACGATGGGGTGTCGGTGCGCCAAACAATGGCCGAGAACAGCACGAGCGGTGCTACGAGGAGCACGTAGTCTTGGCGATTGAGGATGATTCCCGCTAGGATGATGCCCAGCCAGCGCATGGGGTGTGCGATGCGGTCACGCTGATAGACGACGACACACAGCGCCACCAAGAGCAGGTACCCGAGCGGGTTTTCGAGGCCGGATGTGCTGTACTCGATGAAACTCTTGGAGAGGGAGAGAATGGCAAACAGGGCCACAACGGTCCAGGTTTGGGTGTGATCGGCGAGGCGGCTCAACAAAAAAAGTGCGCCAGCGGTGCAGGCCAGCGAGATGAAAATGGTAGTGAAATAGTATTCCTGTGTGATGCCAATGAACAACGACAGCAGGAGCATCCAAAGCGGGTGGGTGTAGGACTGCACGCGGATGTCGGCGTTGAAGTTGGGCCCATACCCATTGAGGAAATGGAAGATGGTGCGCAGGGTAATCGATGCGTCATCGCCGACCCATGCGTTCATGAAGGCAATTCCAATCACGAACACCAACAATGGCGGCACCATGCGAGTATATGGGCGTTGGAGCATGCTTGATTCCTTGGGGCATCGGAGGCCGATGCAACGGGCACGGTCATTTCCCCCTTATTATACCGATTTTGCTCGTAGATTTGCCGAAAGTGCAGGGCACAGGTGCGGTATACTAGCCGCATTCATTGAGGCAGTCGTTTGTGAGAGGAATCATTCATCATGCCACAGAACTGGTCACGACATCACACCTTCACTGCGCCCCGCATCCACCATCCCACCACCATTGCGGAGATACAGCAGTTGGTGGCAACAAGCCAGCACTGCAAAGTGCTCGGCTCGGCGCATTCGTTCCACGATATTGCGGACAGCACCGGTGACCTGATTGTGCTCGATCAGCTGGCACTAACACCCACGCTCGACGACGATCGGGGCACGGTGACAGCACCGGCCGGTATGCGCTACGGCGAACTCGCGCAGTTTTTGGCGCCGACCCGCTGGGCCTTACACAACATGGCCTCATTGCCCCACATCTCGGTGGCGGGCACCATCATGACCGGCACACACGGATCTGGGGTGCGTCACGGCAATTTGGCCACGGCCGTGATTGGCATGACGATGGTGCGGGCCGATGGTGAGCTCATCGAGGTGAGTCGTGCGACGCACGGCGCTGATTTTGCGGGCATGGTGGTCAGCCTCGGGGCTCTCGGAGTCGTCGTTGCTGTTACGTTGCAACTGGTGCCGACGTTTGTGGTGCGACAAGACATCTACGCGCATTTGCCGTTTTCACAGGCGCTGGCCAACTTTGACGCCATCATGAGCAGCAGTTACAGCGTGAGTTTGTTTACTACGTGGCAGGGCGACACGGTCGACCAAGTATGGCGCAAGAGTCTGCCCCACGAGGCCGATCATTTGCCCGATGTGTGGCATGGTGCGCAACTGCGTCAGCAGCCCGTGCACCCGATTGCCAGCGTCAACGCCGACCCGTGCACCGAGCAAGGCGGGGTCATCGGACCGTGGCACGCCCGCTTGCCCCACTTCAAGCTGGAATTTACGCCCAGCAACGGTGATGAACTCCAAAGCGAGTATTTCGTGGCGCGCCAAGATGCAGTGGCCGCCTTGCAGGCCTTGTCCCAGATGCGCGCGCAGATTGCGCCCGTGTTGCATGTCAGCGAAATTCGCACTGTGGCCGGTGATGATTTGTGGTTGAGTGGGCAGTATCAGCGTGACACGGTTGCGTTGCATTTTACGTGGCAAAAGCGCTGGCCCGAGGTGCAACGCCTGTTGCCCCAGATCGAAGCCGCCTTGGTGCCGTTTGCCCCGCGGCCGCACTGGGGCAAGTTGTTTACCATGGACGCACGGCCCGCATTTCCGCGTATGGCTGATTTCTTGCGATTGCGCGCACAGTTCGACCCCAGCGAGAAGTTTGTTAATCCGTGGCTCCAGCACTGGGTACTGTAAACGGAGCGCCCTTGGTGCTACACGGAAGATGATGGGGGGGCCTCATCCCACGTCATATCGCGGAACAAGGCGGCGAGCGCGCGTCGTTTGTGCACGTGACACTTGAGCATCACACTCGAAATGTGTTGCTTGACCGTGTACGGACTAATTGCCAACATGTCCGCAATTTGTTTGTTGGTGTGGCCGTGTACCACCAACCCGATGATTTCGCGCTCGCGTCGACTCAGCAAGTTGACGGGGAGCGCGAACGATGCATGACAGACCTCGGAGGTCAGCTGGTGTCGGTGATCGGTGCTGTGGAGCATGGTGTGCTCTTGAAAGGCGTGCCGGCGCAACTGCATGGCCAGTTGGTGTAATTCTTGTCGGGTGATGGCCGGCGCAATGAAACGCCCCACACCATGCGCGAGTGCAACGAGCTGTTGGCGTGGGGTGAGATTGCCGATGAGCGCCGTCGAAATATGTGGGAAGTGGCGCCGGACGATGCCACACAAGGTGAGACCGCTGAGACCGGGGAGCTCTTGCTCACTGATGAGGACATTGATGGCGCGGTAGCGCAATGCGGTGAGTGCAGAGGCGACGTCGGTGGCATAGGCGACAATCTGCCAACCGGGCAGATGCGTAAGGAGCGCCTCAATGCCGGCTGCCACGAGGGGTTGATGATGCACGATGACGACCCGAACGGTTGCACTCATGGGACCCTCCATTCAACGAATCAACGCACGAATGATGGAATACCGTGTAGGCACTGGTAGGGTGTGGGGTGGTGGTGAAAAACGCGTTGAGGTGTGGCACCTCCGTGTGTGCATGTGCACACACGGAGAAGCGCGGATGCTTACCCGATGGTCCCTGGCAGAAGGCCCATGCCTAGTGGCGCAGGACGTTCGCAGGGATGTGCTGGCGTGACATGGCTCCCGGTGCTCGATGCCGTGTGAATGGCGTGCATTAGTTCGAGCACGTGGAGTGTCAATTCGCCCGAAGCGCGGTGTGGTTGGCCGGTGCGCACTGCGTGTGCCATGTCGGCAACCCCCACGCCACGGCTGTTGTCGCTGTAGCCGTGACTGAGGGGAATGTCACGCCACTCGCTCTCACCGACACGGCGTACTTTGATGGGGCCGCCGAAGGTGTTGGGATCGGGCACTTGCATGCTCCCGTGTGAGCCGTAGATTTCGATGTTGGGCATGTGGTGGTAGTAGACGTCGAAGCTAGTTACCACGGTGGCGATGGGGCCACTGGCGAAATCGAGCACGCCGACCACGTGCGTGGGCACTTCCACGGTCACTTTTTGGCCGTACTTGGGTTGACTGGTGATGGTACGGGTCGGGTAGGTCATGCGCGTTGAGCCACTCACCCGGGCTACCGGCCCAAGCAGGGTGACGAGAGCGGTCAAGTAGTACGGGCCCATGTCGAACATGGGGCCGCCGCCTGCTTGATAATAAAAATCCGGATTAGGGTGCCAAGATTCGTGCCCCGGGCAGAGCATGAACGCACTCGCCGCCACCGGCGTACCAATCCAGCCGTCGTCGATGAGTTTGCGGCAGGTCTGAATACCGCCGCCCAAGAACGTATCTGGGGCACCGCCCACGCGCACACCTTTGGCGGCGGCCGCTGCCACCAATGCGCTCCCGTCTGCGAGACGAATCGTCAACGGTTTTTCGTTGTAAACGTGCTTGCCCGCTTGGACGGCCTGCATGGCCACCGTCGCATGCGCCGCTGGAATGGTCAAGTTGATGATAAGGTCAATGTCGGGTCGCGCTAGCAACGCATCCACACGCATGGCTTCGATGCCGTATTCGGCGGCACGCGCCTCCGCACTCGCCATGTTGAGGTCGGCACAGGCCACTATGTCGTAATCAGCAAAACGCGGGCCGTTCTTGAGGTAGATGCCACTAATCGTGCCACATCCGATAATTCCGGCGCGCAACGGTGGAGGGGTCATGGTCGTGCTCCCTAGTATTTCGAGGAAAAAAACCGGCTGACCGAGTATAGCATATCTCCGGGTTTGAGGATGCAGGCTGAGCAGTGTAGAATATTACGAGAATATTGCAATCATGGAGTGCCATGAATCCAACACAGCGCAGTTGTACGAGCGTGGTGCTGGTGGGTTTGAGTGGCTCAGGTAAATCGACCGTTGGGCGCTATCTGGCGGCCAAGCTCCACTACCCACTCTACGACACCGATGCCATCATCGAAAGTGAATCAGGGCGCACAGCGGCTGACATTTTTGCGAGCGAGGGCGAAACCGCTTTCCGTATGCGTGAAAGTGCCGTGTTGCTCCGTGTGCTCCACCAAGCGCCGTGTGTCATTGCGACTGGCGGTGGTATCGTGACCGTGCCGGCGAACTGCGACATGATTCGGCGTCATGCCTACGTGGTATGGCTGGATGCCACGAGTGGCGCCATCGTCAGTCGCATTAGCAATCATCGGCAAGCACGGCCCCTGCTACAGGGCGATAATCCCTTGGAGCGCCTCGAAACGATGCGCGCCAAACGCGCCGCGCTGTACCGCGCCATTGCCGATCTGCACATGTTGACTGACGGCATTCATGCGAGCGCGGTGGCAGCGCGGATTGCCATGCTGTTGCCCGATAATTTTCCGCATCCGACGAATGAGGCATCCGATGATACAAAATCCCCTTAACGTGACTGCTGGTGCTGGCTACCCCGTCGTCGTTGGCACCGACTGCTGGCACGAATTGCCGGCTTGGCTCAAGCACCTCGGTCTGAGTGGCCGGGTGCACGTGGTGGCTGACCGCAACATGGCGCACATCGCCACCCCGCTGGTGGCGCAATGTGGTCCGCAGAGCACCTACATGCAGGTGACGGGCGGTGAAGCCAGCAAAGAGATGACCACCTTGATGTCCATTTACGATCACTTGCTGACCCACGCGGTAGAGCGGCGTGATGTGCTGGTGGCACTCGGCGGCGGCGTCATCGGGGATGTGGCTGGTTTTGCTGCGGCCACCGTGCTCCGTGGGATTGCGTGTGTGCAGATGCCCACCACGTTGCTGGCAATGGTCGATAGTGCGGTCGGTGGCAAGACGGGGATCAATCATCCACTCGGCAAAAACATGATCGGTGCTTTCCATCAGCCGCGGATCGTGCTGGCCGACGTGGCGCTCCTCAAAACCCTGCCCTACCGCGAACTTGCGGCTGGCTGGGCCGAAGCCATCAAGCACGGTGTGATTCGTGATGCCGATTTGTTTGCGAAATTGACCCGGGCCGACCCGCAACGAGCGTTTTTTCAGGCCGACCTTGTGCGGCAAGCGGTGGCCGTGAAAGTCGACGTGGTCAACATCGACGAACGCGAACAAGCCGAGCGCATGCTCCTCAACTACGGGCACACGGTGGGGCACGCCATCGAGCAACTCCTCGGGTACGGCGTATTGCTACATGGGGAAGCCGTGGCCATCGGCATGCACGTTGAAGCCACGTTGGCGGCTCGTCTTGGTCTATGCGCACCGACGCTGGTACACGAACAACAAGCGCTCTTGCACCGCTACCAACTCCCTACTCGGGTGCCTGCGCAATTGACCGTCCCTGCCTTGTTGGAGGTCATGCATCGCGACAAAAAAGTCGAAGCGGGGCAGTTGCGTTGGGCTTTGCCACGTGCCATCGGTAGTGCCGAAATTGTACGTGGGGTGCCCGTCGCCGAAGTACAGGCCGTCCTCGAATCATTGGTGTAACGCACAACGGTGTAGGTGGTACGCATGCTTATCAATAATTAATACAGTTTTTATAGAAATAATTGACCAATATGGATTTTTTTTGGTATCATACGTATTGAGGTTTGCAAAGGAGGTGTCGCCATGCCACAATCCCCCTTTTCCAGCGATTCCACGGTCGGTCAAATTCTCACCTATTTGCAACGTCACGGCGAGGCAACCATCCGTGATCTCGAGCAGGAGCTCGGGATAAGCACGACTGCGGTACGTGAGCATCTGATCAACCTTGATGCGCGTGGCTACATTGCCACTCGGCTGGTGCGGAGCGGTCGTGGGCGACCACACATCGTGTATTCGTTGACCGAGCAGGCGCGTGATTTATTTCCCCGTAGTTACGACACCATGATGACGGTGTTGCTCGACGAAATCGCCCGTGAGCAAGGCACGGATATGCTGACCAAGTTGTTGGACCGGGTCAGTGAGCGGTTGGCGGCCGATTATCCCAAATTGACCCGTGACAACATCGAGGGGCGTTTGGCGCAGGTCCAGCAGATGATGCAGGGGCGGGGCATCCCGGTCGAGGTGCAGCCCGACAACAAGAGTTTTACGTTTTATGCGTGCCCATACCACGAAGTCGCCCAAGACCATGCGGGGATTTGTGCCATGGAGCAACGCATGTTGGAGCAGGTGATTGGTTCCACCGTACGCACCGACAGCGCCATTCGTGAGGGTGGGCGGTGTTGCAGTTTTTCGGTAGCCCAGAGCGATACCATTACGCTCTCTGAATAGATGCCGGTCGGTATGAGGCGTCAGCGGTTACATCCTACTAGTACATTTTTGCAGCAGGTAAGGAGTTTGAGCGTCAATGGAATTGGTCATTAAAGATCTCCACGCCAACATCGGCGACAAGCCGATCCTCAAGGGAGTGAATCTCACCGTTAAGCCTGGTAGTATCCATGCCATCATGGGTCCCAACGGGAGTGGCAAAAGCACCTTGTCGAACACCATCATGGGGCACCCGTCATACGAGGTGACCGCCGGTGAAGTGTGGTACAAGGGGCACAATATTCTTGAACTAGACGTCGATGCACGCGCCAAGCTGGGGTTGTTTTTGGCGTTTCAATACCCGGTTTCCATCCCAGGGGTAACGGTTGCCAACTTCTTGCGCGCTGCGGTCAATGCGCATCGAGCCGAAGAAGGCAAGGATCCCCGCGAGACGGCCATCCCGATGGCGCAGTTCCGCAAAGAAATCCGCGAACAGATGGCTGCGTTGGGGGTCAACGAGGCCTTCGCTCGCCGCTATCTCAACGACGGGTTTAGCGGTGGTGAAAAAAAGCGCATTGAAATCTTGCAGATGTCGATGCTCAAGCCATCCATGGCCATCATGGACGAAACCGACTCCGGCCTCGACATCGATGCCCTCAAAGTCGTGTCGCAAGGGGTCAACACGTTGGCAGGTCACAATCCCGAGATGGGCGTCTTGGTGATTACGCACTACCAGCGCTTGCTCAACTACATCAAGCCCGATCAAGTGTCGGTGATGATGGATGGTCGAATTGTCCGCGAGGGTGGCCCTGAGTTGGCCCTTGAGCTCGAAGAGCGCGGCTACGATTTCATCCGGGAGGAAGTGTTCGGCAATGGCAACTAAGTTTCCTGTGTTGGCAGAGCTGAGTGCCACTGACGTGGTGGTGTCACACGAGCCGGTTTGGCTCCAAGAGTGGCGCCAAGCAGCGTGGCAAGCCTATACCACGAGCACGCCTCCGTATTGGCGGCGTACCGATTTGAGCGCATACGACCTCGCCGACATGCAGGTGTCAGCGGAGCATCACGGCAACGTGGTGGCCACACTGCCGGCTGGTGCCATTGTGAAGCCGTTGGCGCAAGCCGTGCGTGAGCACGCAGAGCTGGTGCGACCGTATCTCGGCAGCGTGGTTGCGGCTACCGGAGCCCGCTATGCGGCGTTGAATGCGGCAACATGGCAGGCCGGTTGGTTCGTGTACATCCCCAAGAACTGCGTCGTTGAGCAACCCATTCAGGTGACAATCGGGTTTGGTGCGCATAACACCACGGTCGCCCGCAATCTGATTGTGGTGGAGCGCAACGCCCAAGTGTCGTTGGTCGAGCAGTACGCAGGCACGAGTGGCAAGTACGCATTGAGCGTCAGCGAGCTGGTGTTGGGCGACGGCGCGTTGGTGAAATACTGTGCCGTGCAGACCTGGGGCGCTGATGTCCGCCATATTGGCTACCAAGTGGCCAAAGTGGGCAATGACGCCAGCATTGAGTGGTCGGCCATCAACATGGGGGGCTTGCATCAGCACATTGAGGCTGAGACAAACCTCGCTGGCAACGGCTCACGCGTGGATTGGATGGCGGCCACGGTCGCCAGTGACGGTCAGCGTTTGTTGACGGCACCATGGTTGCGCCATGTGGGGCGTGCCACCGAGGCACACATGGATTTCAAGACGGTGGTCAAGGGCAGCGGGTACGCCACCTTTGACGGCATGATCAAAATCGAGGGTGGGAGTGCTGAGACGGTCACACGCCTCGAAGAACACGCCCTGCACTTGAGCCCACAAGCCCGGAGCGATTCTATTCCAGGGCTCAAAATCGACACCAACGACGTGGCGAAGGCGGGACACGCCTCAACTAGCGGTGAAGTCGACGAAGAGCAGTTGTTTTATATGCAGGCCCGTGGTATCCCCAAAGATGAGGCTGTGCACATGATTGTGATGGGCTTCTTCGAGCCGGTCCTCGATCGTATTCCGCTCGAGTCACTGCGTGAAGAAATCACCACTGCCATTGCGAACCGCATTTAGGTGGTCAAAAGGTTGTTTCCATGAGCACGATTCCATTCAATGTCGCCACGGTGCGCGGTGAGTTCCCGATTTTGCAGTACCCGGTCGAGCGCCCGGTGGTGTTTCTCGATAGTGCGTCGTCGTCCCAAAAACCGGCGGCGGTGATTGCAGCCTTGGATCACTACTACCGGCATACCAATGCCAACGTGCATCGTGGGGTCTACCAACTGAGTGAGCAGGCAACGCTCGCATTTGAGCAGGCCCGCCAAAAGGTGGCTCGTTTCATTCATGCGAGTAGTGCCCGCGAGATTGTGTTTACGCGCAACACGACCGAGGCCATTAATTTGGTGGCGCAGGCGTGGGGCGGTGCCAATCTCCGCTCTGGTGATGTCATTTTGATTAGTCAGATGGAGCATCACTCCAACATCGTGCCGTGGCAACTCATCGCTCAACGTACCGGTGCGGTCCTGCGGGCCATCCCGATCGACGCGCAGGGGCGCTTGGTGCTCGACGATCTCGATCGTTTGCTGGCGGGTGTGAAGCTGGTGGCAGTCACCCATCAGTCCAACGTGCTTGGCACCATCAACCCGGTTGCGGAGCTGGCGCGGCGAGCCCATGCCGTGGGCGCGCTGATGCTGGTCGATGGTGCGCAAAGTGTGCCGCACATGCCGGTGGATGTCCAAGCGCTTGACATTGATTTCATGGCGTTTAGTGGTCACAAAATGCTGGCTCCTACCGGGGTTGGTGTGTTGTGGGGGCGGAAAGCGTTGCTCGACGCCATGCCACCGTTCATGGGCGGCGGATCGATGATTAAGACCGTCACCATTGAAACCACCACGTACGCTGATATTCCCGCCCGCTTTGAAGCGGGGACGCCCATGATTGGCGAAGCCATCGCACTCGGGGCGGCTGTCGATTATTTGACCGAGCTCGGCATGGAGGCAGTGGCGGCCCATGAGCATACCTTGGCGCACTACTTGCTCGAACGCTTGAGCGACGTCCCCGGCTTGACGTGGTACGGTCCGCCCGTGGGGCCAGACCGAGCTGCCATGGCTGCGTTCAGCATGGTGGGGGCGCACCCCCACGACATCGCCCAAATCCTCGACAGCGAGGGAGTGGCGGTGCGTGCTGGGCATCACTGTACGCAGCCGTTGCATGCGGCCCTCGACTTGCCGTCGACGGTGCGTGCCTCGTGCTACGTGTACAACGACACATCCGATATTGACCGCCTCGTGGTTGGTCTCGCCAAAGTAACCAAGTTGTTTGGCTAGATGAAGGGGGATTTGCATGAGTGACATGTACCGTGACTTGATTTTGGAGCACCATCGCTACCCCCACAACTATGGGACGCTGGATCCGCACGATGTCTCCCAAGAGGAACACAACCCCCTCTGTGGCGATCGCATTCGGTTGGATTTGCGTATCGAAGACGGCAAAATCGCAGCAGTGGCGTTTTCGGGCAAAGGCTGTGCGGTGAGTCAGGCGGCCGCGTCAATGTTGACCGATGAACTGGTCGGCATGGACGTGAACCGGGCCCGCGACTACGGCAAAGATGATTTGCTGGAGTTGATTGGGCTGCCGCTCGACAAGAATCCCGTGCGCCTCAAATGCGCCTTGTTGTCACTCAAAGCGATGAAGGTTGGGTTGTATCGCTACCTCGGGCAACAGCTCGAGGCGGATGATTTGGACTAGAAACAGAGAGGTACCAGCATGACTGTTGAAGCCAACGAACTGTCATTTGATTACTCCAAATATGGTTTCCGTCAGGAAGAAAACTACGTCTTTAAGTCGGGCAAAGGCTTGACCGAAGAAGTGGTCCGCGAATTGTCGGCCATGAAGGGCGAGCCGGAGTGGATGCTCAAGCGGCGCTTGCAGGCCCTCGACATCTTTTTCAAGAAGCCGACGCCACTCGACGGCGCGTGGGGCAACCCGGATTTGGCCGGTTTGAACTACGACGACATCCACTACTTCGTGCGCGCTGGTGACAAGCCGGCCACCGACTGGGATGCTGTGCCCGAAGAAATCAAGAACACCTTCGAGCGTCTCGGTATTCCCGAGGCCGAGCGTAAGTTTTTGGCCGGTGTCGGTGCGCAGTATGAATCCGAGGTCGTCTACCACTCGCTCCGCGAAGAATGGTCGAAGCTCGGCGTCATCTTCCTTGACACCGACACGGCGCTCAAAGAGCAGCCCGAAATCTTCAAGCAGTACTTCGGTACGGTGATTCCCTCGGCTGACAACAAATACGCCGCCCTCAACACGGCCGTTTGGTCGGGTGGATCGTTCGTGTATGTGCCCAAGGGTGTGCATGTGGATATTCCGCTCCAAGCCTATTTCCGCATCAACGCGGAAAACATGGGGCAATTCGAGCGCACCCTGATTATCATCGAAGAGGGGGCCTCAGCGCACTACATCGAAGGGTGTACGGCGCCGGTGTATTCCACCAACTCGTTGCACTCGGCGGTGGTAGAAATCATCGTCAAGAAGGGCGGTAAGTTCCGCTATACCACCATTCAAAACTGGGCCAACAACATCTTCAACTTGGTGACCAAGCGGGCCGTGGCCTACGAGGACGCCAGCATGGAGTGGGTTGACGGCAACATTGGTTCACGCTTGACCATGAAGTACCCCTCCGTCTATTTGATGGGACGTGGCGCTCGTGGTGAGGTGTTGTCGGTGGCATACGCCGGCAAGGGCCAGCACCAAGATGCGGGTGCCAAGATGGTGCACAACGCGCCTGACACCACCAGTGTCATCACCAACAAGTCGGTCTCGAAGGGCGGCGGCAAGACCACCTATCGCGGTTTGGTCAAAGTGCATCCCGGCGCTTCGGGTGCCAAAATCAACGTCAACTGTGATGCGTTGATTCTCGATGAGCACTCCAAGTCGGATACCATTCCCTACATCGAGGTCGAAGAAGAAAAAGTGACCCTGGCGCACGAAGCCACCGTGGGCCGCATCGGTGAAGAGCAACTCTTTTACTTGATGAGCCGCGGTATCCCCGAGGCAGAGGCACTTTCCATGATCGTGTTGGGCTTCATGGAGCCGTTCACGCGTGAATTGCCCATGGAGTACGCCGTTGAGCTCAACCGTCTCATCCAACTCGAGATGGAAGGTTCGGTCGGCTAAGAGGTCACGTTGTTGGTAACTGAGCATGCGGGTGGTGCGTTATCACCATCCGCATGTTCGTGTATTTCATCAAAAAGGAGGCTACTGGTCATGTCAGAATTTATCGCGGTTGCGGCTGTTGCCGATGTGCCAGTCGGCCAGAGCATCGAAGTGCGCTATGCGGGTGCGCAAGTAGGCGTATTCAACGTGCGAGGCACCATTTATGCCATCGGCAACATTTGCACGCACGCCTATGCGGAGCTCCACGATGGCTATGTCGACGACGACGACTGCACGGTCGATTGTCCGTTGCACGGAGCGCGTTTTTCCCTCAAAACAGGGCATCATCTGACCTTGCCAGCGGTGAAAGCAGTGCTGTCGTACCAGGTGAAAGTGGTCGATGGGCAGATTCTGCTGGCTCCACCCGTCGAGTAACCCGGTGCACGTGCGACTGGCTGCTGGTCTGTCCCCTATCATCACGGCGTGGGCAACGGATGCGTTGCCACACGAGGCCGTTGCGTTGTTGCTGGGCACCATCGAGGCGGAGCATTGGCAGGTACAGCAGCTCCATCCTGCGCCCAACATCGCCTCCGATCCAGTGCGTTTTTTCGAGCTCGACCCGGCAGCGTGGTTGCGGGCAGACGCCATTGCTCACGCCAGCGGATGTGCTATTATCGGGGTAATCCACACACATCCGGTGGGGCTGGCGTATCCCTCTGCCCATGACGCCCGGAGTGGTCCAAGTCTTGGGCAGCAAATGGTGTTTGCCATCTGGGCCATCGAGCAGGGGCACCCGGTAATCCGGACGTGGCGGTGGAATGGGGCGGCGTATATCGAGGTGCCAATCACATGCAACCATTGAATTCTCACGAATATCAACGCTATGCGCGGCATATTGCTCTGCCCGAAGTCGGTGTTGCTGGTCAACAGCGTCTCCGCGTAGCGCGCGTACTGGTGGTCGGAGCTGGCGGGCTTGGCTCGCCGGTGTTGTTGTATTTGGCGGCTGCGGGGGTCGGCACCATTGGGGTCGCTGATGCAGACGTGGTCGATGTGAGCAATCTGCAACGCCAGATTATCCACGATACGGCGGCCATTGGCACCACGAAAGTGGCGTCGGCGACGCAACGCATCCAAGCCATCGACCCGGCCTGTACCGTGGTAGCACACGCCGCGCGTGTGACCGCGACGAATGCGCTGGAGTTGGTGCAGGCATACGACCTTGTCATCGACGCCACGGATTCGTTTGCGACCCGCTACGTGCTCAACGATGCGTGTGTAATCGCCCGCAAACCGCTCGTGTACGGCGCGATTTTTCGTTTTGAGGGGCAGGCATCGCTGTTTGCGCCACACCTCGGTGGCCCCTGTTACCGGTGCTTGTTTCCCGATCCGCCGCCACCCGAGCTGGCCCCCAACTGTGCGGAAGCGGGCGTCTTTGGCGTGTTGCCCGGGGTGGTCGGCGCCGTGCAAGCGACCGAAGCCCTCAAGTACATTCTAGGCATTGGCACGACGCTCCAAGGCTGGTTGTGGCTGTATGACGCACTTACCATGCAGGTTGATCGCTGGCAAGTGGCGCGCAATCCGCAGTGTGCGCGCTGTGGTGACACGCCTACTTTGCAGGGCATGATCGACATGGATGTGCTTTGTGCGGTGCCAGATAGCGCCGAAAAGAGCGTCCACGAAGTTGCACAGTGGTTGCGTGCACCGACTCCGCCCCTGCTCATCGATGTGCGTGAAGCGCACGAGTTTGCGGTGAGCCATCTGCAGGGCGCCCAGCGAATTGGGGTGGATGCGATTGGCACACTGACCGCCACCGAGCGCCCCGTGGTGGTCTATTGCCGCAGTGGGATGCGTAGTGCGCGTGCTTGTCGTGTGTTGCGCACCCACGGAATCGAGGCGTGGAGCATGACCGGTGGGTTGTTGGCTTGGCAACAGCACATCGATGCCGACTTGCCTGTTGCATGATAGGTAGTCACGGTATAATGATCAGAGACACGACTGAGTCCAAGGAGCATTCTCATCATGCAAGCTGCCGCATTACGCAGTGCCCCGCACCCCGACGCCACCTGGAGTAGTCCGGTGCGTGCACTGTGGTACGAAGCCCACGGAGATTGGCACCGGGCCCACGACGAACTCCAAGACGATGCTGACCAGCAGTCCGCTTGGGTGCATGCCTATTTGCATCGTGTTGAGGGAGATCGGGCCAATGCGGCCTATTGGTATCGGCGCGCAGGTCGTCCCTTGCCAGCACCGCAGCATCCGTTTGCTGACGAATGGCACGACATTGCGACGGCGTTGCTCCAGCAGTAAGACAGAGAGGGGTGCAGTCCATGCGCATCGGCGAAATCATCGAGTCGAGCACCCAAGGGTTCACCGCTGGGAGTTATGCGTTGCTTCAAGCGCCTGTGTTTGGTGCGTTGGTGCAGGCGCATACGCCAGATCCCGCGGTGCGTGTGTTTGCGTTGGTCTACGACGTGCGTACGCAGAGCCGTGAGCCGGGCGGGCGAGCAGTGCTCCGTGGCAAGAGTTATGCGGGTAAAGAGCTTCACAACGAAGAAATCTACCAAGCACACCCCGATTTGAGCGAGGTGCTCCAGACCGAATTCATGGCACTGACGGTCGGGTACTGCCAGGGTGCGCGCATGTACCAGCGGCTTCCGGCGGCACCGCCCCCCGTCCACTATAGCGTGGAGCCGTGTACGGCGGACGATTTGCGCGCGTTTGGTGCGGCGTTCGGGTATATGCGCATGGTGCTTCAGGCTCCACAGGTGCCAAGTGACGAGCTCATCGCAGCCGCGATTCGGCACATCGCGGAAGCCCACGACGCAGAAGCGCGGGCCTACGCACTGCGTGCGAGCCGCGAACTCATTGCCATGATGCGGGATGATTTCGAGCGTCTGCGTCAAATTGTGGCACGCCTCCGCGATTTGACCTGAGTTGCACGAAGTCGGTGCGGTGTGCTATCATACACCCGTGTGCGGGGACGTGGCGAAATGGCAGACGCGCTAGTCTTAGGAACTAGTGGAGAAATCCGTGAGGGTTCAACTCCCTCCGTCCCCACCAATTTCACTCACGCAGTCCATGGGACTGCGTGAGTTTATTCGTTTGTGCGTGTTTTTTTCATCGTTTCTTTATTGAGATTTGCTATGATGGTAGTAGCGTATTTTTGCATAGAAAGAGGTGGGTCATGCACTCCGATTTAATCAGCAAAATCGAGAAGGCACGGCAGTACGCCCAAGAACCTGAGCGCATCTCCATTGACACGTTGCAGGCGACCTTCAAAGGGGGCAACAACGACCATTTCATCACCATTCGTGATGGGGTGTGGCAGTGCGATTGTGACTTCTTTCGTACGCATACCACTTGTGCGCATGTCATGGCCATGCAAAAAATCCTCGCTCCCATGTTGTCGGAGCAGGCCCGCCAAGCCAGTAACCCGCTCGATGCCGATGATGTGGCCGAGTTGTTAGGATAGCGCATATGACGTTGGTGATTGCTCACCGTGGGGCATCTGCGTATGCCCCCGAAAACACCTTGGCGGCCTTTGCTCTGGCGGCCACGCAAGGTGCCGACATGTGCGAATTAGACGTGATTGCTACGCTCGACGGCGGGTTGGCCGTGTTTCACGATGACACCACTGGTCGCTGGGAAGAACAAGACCGCGATGTACGCCAACTGACCATGGCGCAGCTCCAAGCGCTCGACATCCGCGGTGAGACGGTGCCACAGTTGGTGGAAGTCCTCGATTTGGCGCGCAATTGTGGCATGCAACTCAACGTGGAGCTCAAACACGCCGGCATGGCCCGGGCGGTGCTCCAAGCCATCGAAGACACCAACATGCACGATGCGGTGATTATCTCGTCGTTTGTGGCGCAAGCGCTCCACGAAGTGCGCCTGCTCGATGGTACCATGCGTCTGGGATATCTGATGGGCACACCGGGTTGGAATCCCCAGGTGCGCCTGCGTGAAGCGTGGCCATTCGAAGCGCTCCGCGCCGATCGTTGCCAAGCGTGGCATCCTTATCACCAGCTCCCGCTGTTTGATTGGGTGGTACCCCGGGTCCGTGCGGCTGGCTATGCGGTGAATGTGTGGACGGTCAACGAGCCCGTCGATATGCAACACTTGTTGACATTGGGCGTCGATGGCATTATCACCGACAAACCGGATGTTCTGCGGAAAATTGTTGGGTGACAAATCATGCCGACGGCCACAGCACTGAGCGCTGTGGCCGTCGTTTCATCGATGCGTGCTGGTGCGTGATTATCGGCGTTCGCGCATGTGCCCGTAGAGAGCTGCGGCGCCGAGGAGCCCGATTTTGTCGCCGAGATCGGTGATGACGACGGGCACATCGCGGTACGACTCAATGGCACGCTCCGCAATCACTTGTCGGGCGCGGTGCACGAGGGTCGGATTGTTGATGACCACGCCACCGCCGAGGACGATTTTGGCGGGACTGTAGAGGTGGAGCATGTTGACCAAGCCAGCGCCGATGGCCTCACCCTCTTCGTCCATCAGTTGGAGCGCCACTGCGTCGCCTTGAGCGGCCGCATCCGCGATGTGGTGCCCCTGCACATTGGCCACGGTGGTGATGTGGTGGAGCAGACTTTCGGGGTGGCGTTGCATGGCAATTGCCGCGCGCCGGGCAAATCCTGGCCCGGAGGCGGTGTCTTCCCACGACATGCGCGTATGCCAGTCGATGACGTGGTGGCCGACTTCGCCGGCCGAGCCCCGATGCCCGAGGATCAAGCGTCCATCAATGATGACGCCCCCGCCGATACCGGTGCTCACCGTCACGTAGACGAGGTCACGGAGCCCTTTGCCCGCGCCAAAAATCCACTCGCCGACGGCGGCAGCGTTGGCATCGTTGCCCAGCTCGATGTCGAGTCCGGTGGCATCGGCCAAAATCTGCCGGAGCGGCGTATTGTCGAACCCTTTGATGTTGGGCATGGTATAGACGAATCCGGCGAATGGGTCGAGCGGTCCGGGCACACACACGCCCACACCGACTACTTGGCCGCCGGCGGGCACCTGCTGGTGCACCTGGGTAATCAGCCCCACAATGCGGTTTGTGATCTGCTGTGGCCCTTCTTCGACCCGAGTCTCGACCCGGGTATCGAGCACAATATTGCCCTGCGGATCTACGAGCCCGGCCCGCAGATTCGTGCCGCCGAGGTCGACCCCAATCGTATACTTCATCCCACTACTCCTTCAACGGTTGTTTGTCATATGACATAAAAAACGATCAACATGTGAAAGAATCCTGTGAAGCTATGATATACTATCTATTAAGCTCATGTAGCAAGAGTTGTGGATTGATTCATGAAGTGTAGTCACAGTGCACGTACCGATGTCGGACGACATCGTGATCACAACGAAGATGATTACGGCGTAGGTGAAGGCGCGCATATCCATCAGCGCGGTCACCTGTTTGTCGTTTGTGACGGCATGGGTGGGCACGAAGCCGGCGAAGTCGCTAGTCGGATTGCGGTCGAGACCATCTTGGCCACGTTCTACGACGACAGTGCTGACGATCGCTCCGAGGCGCTGAGCATTGCGATGAGTCAAGCCAATGCGCGCATTCACGCCGAAGGAAGCATGAGTGGCGTCTCCATGGGCACCACCGGCGTCGCCGCCGTGTTGCACCGAGACGAGTGTGTGGTCGCCAATGTCGGCGACAGCCGTGCCTACTTGATTCGTCGTGGCGCTATTCGCCAAATCACCCGTGATCATTCACTCATCAACGAACAAATTGCCGCGGGCATGATTAGTGCCGCCGAAGCCGAGCGCATGTTCTTCCGGCATGTGATTACACGTGCTCTCGGTCACCAGCCCGACGTGGTGGTCGATCTCTTTCGCTTCGTGGTGCTTCCCAGTGATATTTTGGTGCTGACTTCGGACGGGCTCATCAACCACGTCGAAGACGAAGAAATTCTCAACGTTCTCAGCCAAGACAGCCTTGTTGACGGGGCTGACCGCTTGGTCGATTTGGCCAATCAACGGGGTGGTAGTGACAATATTACCGTGCTGGTGGTGCGCGTGGACATGCTCGACGGCACCGCACCGTTGCCCATTCCCGTGGATGCCATGCCCGTGGTCATGAGTGAATTTAGCGGTCAGCGCGCACTTGCGAGCCATACCACGGCTTCGATGCGTCTCATGCTCGCGCCGCAAATCAGCTGGCAGGGCGCTGGGCTGTCGTTGGCACTGCTTGTGCTTTTGGCCATCATCATCGCAACCGGTCTGCTCGGGGTGTGGCCGTTCAATTAGGGCGTCGTTCTGTCAGCATGTGCTGATAAATCGTGTAATACTGCTGTGCCAAGGCCTGCTGCGTATAGTGCGAAAGCACGCGCTGGCGGGCCTGTTTGCTGTAGGCGGCGTAGGTGTCTGGGTCAGCGGCCAGTGTTTGGATGGCCGTTGCTAAGGCGGCATGGTCACCCTCCGGGAAAATGATGCCCCCATCAGCCACCACGTGTGGGATTTCGCCCGAGCTACTGCCGATGACGGGGACTCCACAGGCCATGGCTTCGACCAACACCCGCCCAAATTGCTCTTTCCAGTTGGCGGTAGTGCGCGACGGGAGCACCAATGCATCAAATGACCGCATGCAGGTGGCCATTTGATCGGATGCAATGGGGGCGCTCCAGTGGATGCGGTGGGCCACACCCGCCGTGTGGGCGTGCGCACGTAGCGCATCAGCGTGTGCCCCACCGCCCACGATGTGCAATTGGATGTGGGCGGGCAGGTGCACAAGAGCGTCGATGAGATCGTCTACCCCTTTTTCACGGACCAGCCGACCCACATATCCCACGGTGAACGGCTGGCGGGCCTGTGTGGCATCTGGGCGGGGCACAAATACGTCGGGGTCGACGCCGGTCTGGGGGATGATGCTCAGTGCCCCTCGGTAGCCGTGGGCGCGGATGATGTCGGCGGCTTCGTGCGAGCAGGCCAGTGCATGGGCTGCCCGTGCAAACGCATAGCGCTCAAACCAGCCAAAGGGGGGCGGGTAGCGCCGGTCAATGTTGGCGTAGTTGTAAAAACAGCTCTGTGCCCCGACCGCACGGGCTACGCGCATCGCCCAAAATGTGGCCAAGTTGAACGATTCTTCGTCGACATGGACGATGTCGGGGCGGATGCGTCGTACCACGTTGGCAAAGGTGGGGTAGCAGTGAATGTGATGGTGCCCGTTGAACCACATCGGCAAGACCTCGATGCGGTAATTGCTAGGAGGGGCCGCCTCAAAGTGCACGGCTGGGGCGCGCGGTTCACGCCACAACGCTGGCACGCAGACCGTCAAATCGACCCCGGGAATAGCCGCTAGAGCATCGGTTTTGCGTCGATACGCGACACTTAACAGCGCTTTTGAGAGTATGACAATCTTCATCGTGCATCCTGTGTGGTGCCGACTATGCGTTGATAGACGGCAACGGTCTGACTCGCGGTGGTCGCATAGGTGAAGCGTTGGGCACGGCGAATGCCGTTGGCGCGCATCTGCACGCGGAGTTCTGCGTTGGTGAGCACGCTGGTAAGCGCCTGGCTCAACGCCTGAGCGTCACCGGGAGCAACCATGAGGGCCGCCTTCCCGACGACTTCGGGCAGACTGCTCGTATTACTGCAGATGACCGGCGTGCCACAAGCCATGGCTTCGAGGGGCGGCAGACCGAATCCTTCTTCGGCAGAAGGGTAGACGAACAGGGTTGCTGCCGCATAAAACGCGGGATTTTCGGTGCGACTTACCGCTAGCTGCAGCACCCGATCCGCAATGCCGAGCCGGTGGATGTCGGCCCAGATATCAGGAAAGAGGTGCGGATTGCGTCCTGCCGGGCTTCCCGCGAGTACCAACATGGTGTGTTGGCGTAGGTCGGGGTCTAGTTGGGCAAAGGCGGCAATGAGTGTGCGCACCTGTTTGCGTTCATCGTACCCGCCTACGTAGTACAGATACGGGGTGGGGACGCCTCGTTGTGCGACCACCGTGTGCGCATCGGTTTGGGGCATGTACATGGGATCAGCGGCCAAGTGGGTGACGGTGATTGGGTCGTTGTGCCAGGGTAGGATGTCGGCCGCTTGCTCGGCCACGTGTTGCGAAATCGCAATCAGCGCCGTGCTCCGCCGCGCTGCGGCACGCACAAGGCGCATGTAGGTGCGTACCAACCACGACCCACGGTATGCGGGCCGCGTCAGTGGAATTAAATCTGGGATGGTGGTTACCACGGGAATGCGTGCGTGCCACGGTGGTGCCAAGTAGGGCACGTGCAACAGCTGAGCGCCGATGCGCTCGGCACAACGTGGCACGGCGACCTGCTCAAACCAGAGTTTGGCGAGGTTGGCGGAAACGCCGTCTAACGGGGTCCGTACCCGTTCAATGGTGACGTGTCCGGGTGTTGCAGGGGGCTGACTCGTTGCCGGTATAATCAGGCTAACCCGGATGGGCGCAATGTGGTCGAGTTGAGCGATGAACCCGTGCAGATATTGCCCGACTCCCACGGTTGGTTTATCCCAAAAAAAACCGTTGATGGCGACGTGTAAACTGTCCATGTGCATATCATAGCATGTTCCTA
>Ga0172373_10000422_pt1 | contig 69679 bp, 53 predicted proteins | sample Lak10m_2_FD_114546 | JGI IMG/M metagenome (GOLD analysis project Ga0172373, IMG submission 114546) | Freshwater microbial communities from Kabuno Bay, South-Kivu, Congo - kab_092012_10m | ecosystem: Environmental > Aquatic > Freshwater > Lake | place: Democratic Republic of the Congo...
GTGGTCTGTATCTAGAGTAATATTAGATGCAACACTATTTTTAAAAGGTGTTTGAATTACTAAATTACCATTAAATTTCTTTACGCTAGCCATTTAAAATATCCAGTTTCTATTATTTATCACCAAAGCATCAGATAAAAAAATAGCACCCGTGGGTGCTATTTTTAAGCTGCTTATGATTAAGCGTTATTGTCTAACTGCACTGATACATTAACTGTTGGTGTATCTAAAGTCCAAACAACTTGACTATAGTCAGCAAATTGTGTACCAGGAGTACCAGTACCACCACTAACAATAGTAGCTGCGTGTTCTAGTTTAACTACCCAGTAAGTACCGCCAGCACTGTCAGTAGCATTAATAGTCATTTCGCCTGCTTGTGTAGGACCACCTGCGGCTGTAACAGCGGCAATAGTTGGACTATTAACTCCGTTAGTGCCTGTTGGTACTAAGCGAACGCGATCATTACTATCAGCTGAGTTAACAACATAATACAAACGACTACCTTCTTGTTTGTTGATATCAGACTGTAGACCTCTGCTTGCGCTTGTTGACCATGCGTTAGCTTGAATAGTGTTTGCACTTACGCTAGGACTGTTTAAAGTTGCAGTTATAACACCGCTACGACCCACGTCACCAAATACAATTGGATACGCTGCGCTGAATGTGCTTGTTACCCCACGGCTCATTTCAACGTTGCCGTTTGCAGACCAAATCGTTAAAATGTGTGCTGTTTGTGCTAGATTACCACCTGAACTGTGCATACCAACATATAAACCAGTTGTGTCAGTTACTGTTAAAATGTTACCTGCTAGGTTACCACTAAATGCTGTAGCTGTAACTGTTACGTTAGCCGGTTTAACGATAGTAACTGCTGGTGCAGTGGTATATCCTGTACCTGCGCTGGTTACTGTTTGTGTTGTTCTGTTAATACTCAAGTTCGTACTTGTCTGTGGAGTCCATACTGTGATAGTACCTGTTGCTGTATCACCGCCAATTGGACTTGCAGCGATGCTAATTGTAGCACCTTGTGAATAGTTATTACCTTGTGTAGTTACAGTTAAACTTGCTACACCTTCACCGCCTTCACCGGTATCACCTTTAAAATATTTCTTTTCTATTGGACGCATTATTGTTCTCCTTAAGCGTTATCTAAAATCACAGATACGCCATTAACTGCGCCTGTTAAATTCCAGCTAACATGTGTGCTAGCAGAAAATTGTGTTCCAGTGTTTGGTACCAAATACGCTGTACGATCATATAATTTTTGTACATAATATGTACCGCCTGCAGAGTCAGTTGCGTTAATGTACATTTGACCTGCTGATAAGCTACCCGATGCTACTAGTGTCAGTACTTCAGCACCGTCACCTGTTGTAACTTTATATCGTTTGCTACCTTTTTGTTTGTTAATGTAACCAGTTTGAGCACTGCCTCCTGTTACATATCCTGTTACTTGAATTTGGCTTCCGGCTGTGCCAGTGTCACCAATATAGACTTTCTTAATTGGACGTCCCATTTGTTTTCTCCTTAAAATGGCGTTCTAGGCCTACGCGGTGGGTGCCGCATAAGTTCTTCTGAACAGTAATATTTATCGCAGATTGACTTTTACTGCGTTAGATAGTATAATTGCAGTTCATTTTATATATGGAGAATAGGTTATGGCTAAAGTATATAAACATAAAATTATTGGAAAATACAAAGCTGTAAAACCTGTGTTTAAAGGTGGTATTACTAACTACGGTAGTATTGATAGTACACGTAAATGGGTAGAGTATGCGTTAGATATGTTAGACCTAAACAACTTAATCTTAGTAGAGCAAGACTGGGATGTAAAGATGGACTTGCGTTACTGTTTAACTAAAGCAGAAAACAAAAAAGAATGGCATCAACGTCATCCTAACTTTGATAGTAAACGTGCTAGACTTTTATATGACACTGTTAAGCCCTTGCCTCGTAAAGAAGCACAGCATAGTAAAGACGAACTAAACGACAAGTACTATTACTAGCCAACAAAAAAGCCCCTTGCGGGGCTTTTTTATTTTTCAATCCTAAAGAATAAATCTTATTGGAATGATAGGTTAGATACACCAATACTTTCTAAGTAGTCAGCTGCGTTACCTAGAGATGAAGCAGTGTTTGTAAGTTCAGCATAACCATAACGTGTCATGAAACCTACTACTGGTTCAAATGTATTTGGATCTAGAACAACACCGCTAGACATTAGAGGTACGTATGGGCAGTAGAACGCAGCTGCATCAGCTTCGCTAGAACCTTTGTAACCTACTAACACTGAAGTACCTGTACCAGCATAGCTGTTTACATAGATCTTCATAGCATTGTTCAATGTACCAACTAATTTAGTGTTAGTTGGAGCTTCAAATGTACCTTCTGTGCTACGAGCAAAAGCTGAAGTAGTTGCAGATTGTAGTACTGTTAAAGCTTCTGGACTTACAACTGCCCAGTTAGCTGCACCACGACGTGTACGTTGTGCAATCAAGTTAGCTGCGCGGTTAATTAAAACAGCAAGAGCAGCGTGCTCGTCACCAACGAATGTAGCAGTACCAGATACTGTAGCTTGGTTGTAGTTGTATGTGTTACCAGCTAAAGCTGATAGAGATGCTAAGATCTCTTGATCAATTTCAACTGTGATTTCTTGTGCTAAAGCAGCCATAATTTCAGCTTCAACATCTAAACCGTGCATAGCTTGAGCATCTTGAGCTGCCTCAAATGTCCAACGTGCGCTTAGTTTACGTGTTTTAGCTTCAACTACTTGTTTCAAGATTTGAACGTTAATACGGTTACCTGGTGTACCTTCTAGTGTTGATGTAGAAGCAGCTTTACCAGCTGTTGTACCAGAGTATGCAGTTGCAATCTTGAATGGGCTTAATGCCTCATCACCACCTACTGTGCTGTCGCCACTTGTTGCTGTCACTTGGTCAGCGTAACGTACACGTAGAGTGTGGATTTGTGCTACTGGGCCAGTCATTGGTTGTACGCCAACGATTTCGTTAGCGATAACTGTTGGCATAACACGACGAATTACTGGAAGGATTACGCGGTTTAATGTAGCAACGTTACCTACTGCTGTTGCGCCACTAGTTGCAGTTTCCATCAAGTGCTTCTTAGTGTTTTCTAAAATTACAGCCATTGTGGTTCTTTTAGAACCTTGTAGACCTTCTAACAGGGCGTCTTTGGTCTCTGTCCAACGGCTTTCTAATAGTTGGGTTGTCATTTTATATTTCTTCCTTTTATAAAAGTTTTTACTACTATTTTAGCCCTGCTAAACGTTTGATATCGATGACATTGTCAGCGTTCTCAATTACGTCAGTTTTAGCAGATTTATCACCTGTCACTTCTTTACGGCTTTCAGCAATCATCACTTTCTCAGCTTTGACTGTTGGTGCGTTGTTTAGAACTGCTGGTAGATACTTGTCGTATGCAGTTTGTAGTCTTTCTGTCTGCACACCCTCGAGTAGGCTAGTCATTACTTCAGCTTTCTCTTTATTTAACGGTTTTAGTAATTCATTCATCTTCTCTTTACGAGCGATGCTTTCTGAAATTACTCGAACTTCACGGTTTTTAGATTCAACTAAAGCTTCTTTTTCAGCAATCACTGATTTGCTTTCTGCAATGATAGCATCTTTAGATGCTAGTGCAGCCTGCAATTTAGCAATTTCTTTGTTCTCATTTAGGTGAGTAACAGCAAATTCGCTAGCGAACGCTTCAAATAAGCGACGGCCAAACATGTTCTCACGAGCAGTTTGAATGTCTTCTTTAAGTTGAGTCATTTCAGACCCTAGGTTTTGTGCTACTGCTTCTTTAACAAGACCTGCTGAACGTTTAATGAAGTCTTGTTGTAATTGAGCTAATTTACCCTTAGCTTCAGCTACAAGTTTAACTTTCGTTTCGACTACAGCTTGTTTGTCTTGTTCAAACTCTTTGATCTCTTCAGCTAACGCATGAATAACAAATTTTTCCAACTTAGCAACTGCTTCGTTTTGAACACGTTTGTCATCACGTAACTCTTTGATCTCTTCAGCTAATTTAGTAACCATGAAGTCATTAAATTTGCTTGAGCTTTCAACCATGTGACGTTTGAATTTCACGCGGTCTTCTGCAAGAGCTTGTTTCTCATCGGCGAACTCTTTGAGTTCAGCGGTAAGACTTTCAGTAACCATTTTGTCTAGAGCTTCAACCATTACAGCTTTGTCATGTGAATAACGGTTTGCGAATTCTTCACGCAATTCTGCGCGAATGTTTTCACGTGCTTCATTAATTTGTGATTCCCAAGCTTCTGTAATAGCAGTTTGAGTATCTTCGTTAATGATACCGCTTTCCAACAATGGTTTGATAGCGTCTAACATTCTGATCTCCTATTTAATTTTAAGATCTTTGATTAAGCGTGTAACTTGCTCTCTCAAATACTTTTGCACTTTTTGATCGGCACTGGCTTCTTTTGCCATTTCGAATACCTTTTGACCACCACGCATATTCATCAAGCCCTCATAGATTGCTGTAGGATATGCGTTAGGAGCACTAGGTTGTGCCACTACATCTACTGTGACTATTTCAAAGTCACTAACTTTGCCATCAGCCTCGTTAACGTTACCGCTACCGCGACTAGATACGCCTAGTTTTACACCCGATTCCAACATGGTCTGAACTAACTGACCCATTGGAGTAGGTAAAATCTTTAATTTACCAAAGCCATTAGGACCATCCATCCACATATCAGTAATCATATGTGACACACGGTCTAGGTTAATTTTTAAATCATCGGGGTGATCTACTTCGCCTAAGACGCTGTAGCCACCCTTGATTTGTTCATTTAACGTAGAAACAGCTTTTTCAATTTCATTTACAGGGTACACACGCTCATTGTGATTACGTACACCACCTTGAATGAATATACCTTTCATATAACATGACTTGCCTTTGCCGTCGTGGCTATCTTCTGTTAAGATCTCCAATCTAGCCGCATCGTATGTTAAATTTTCTTTAAGGTATAAAGCCATTGTCTTTTCCTAATTACTTACGTAGTGGGCTTTGTTTGTTAACAGCAACACTACCGTCGTTACCAGCTAATTTACCTTCAGAACCTGTTGAAGATTCTTTGGTTTTAAATGCTGTTTTACCTGCATTTGCACCTGGTTTGTTTTGTGGGTTAGATACTAAAGTACCTTTTGGTTTTTCTGTACTTGCTGGACGATTACCGTCTTGGTTTTGATTGCCACCTTTAGATGTTACTGCTGTACCACCCATGTCATTTTTACCAGCTACAGTAGACTTAGTTTGTTTGCCACCCGATGCTGGAGTTTTAGCACCTGTACCAACCATCTTACCTTCTGAGCCTTGGCCTGTATCACCAACTTTCTCAACGTATTCGCGAACGATAGTTTCATCTAACTCTTCTTCGTCATCTTCTTCGTCATCTTCTTCTGACTCATAGAATTCTTCTGGAGCACCTTCTTCAGCGCCAACTTCTTCTTCAGCACCGAACATATCAGCGTGCTCTGGTTCTTCAGCTTCGCCTGCCATTAAGGCGTCGAATTCAGCTTTAAGTTCGTCAAGAGCATCTTCTAAGTCAACTACACGGTCTTCGATACCTTCGTGGTCTTCTTCGTGTTCATCTTCTACACCGTTCTCATCGTAATCAAATTCGGCAGCTTCTTCGCCTTCTTCCTCTTCTTCAGAGATACCTTCTTCATCTAATGATACTTCGTCTACTAATTCTTCAACTTCGTTACCACCAATTGTTTCTTCTAAATCTTCTTCTGCTACTAAGCTCTCATAGATGTCGCGTGATTTCTCTACAACGATCTGATGGAATAATTCACGAGCTTTGTCGCTTTCATCATTAATGATGAACTCAACTAATTGTTCGTATTTGTTCATTATGAACTCCTTAAAAATCTAATATAAGTTTCGAAACTTACACCGGTAAGGTGTATTATGTTTATATATTTAATAAATTTGTAAAAAAGTGGGGTTATATGTGTGTTTTTTGAGCCAAAAAGGGGAGATAATTACATGCCGCCTTGTTCTTGTGGCGGTGCCTTGTATTGTTGTTGTACAGCATCAATCTTCTTTTCGTGTTCCAATTTACGAATATCATTCATAATACGTAAGCGATTTAGCTGTTTTAGAGTTAACTTAGTCTTGCGGAGATCGCGGAGTTTGACGACTGTGTTGTCGTCTTTTTCAGTTTCGTATCCTGCAGGAGTAGGTTCAAATATTTCTAATAGGTTCATAACGTTATTTACCAAATTCTTATAAACCTGCGCCCGGCGTAGTTGTTGGGGTCGCGCCGCCTGCGCCGCCTGCGCCTGCTTCACCTGGTCCTGCTCCAGGTGTTGTACCCGGCATGCCCGGAGCTTCACCAGCTGGGGGTGCTTCTGGTGTTAGTGTATCCATATCTTGTTGAATTCCTGCATTAGTTACACCAACTGCACGTAGTCCTGCTTGCGGGATTTCTGTGTCGCCTACTAGGCCATTTTCTTGTGCCCATAACTCGTCGTTACGTTGCATTTCCTCTTCGCTCAGATCTAAATAGCGTTCTAATAAGAATCGTTTGCTTAGATAGCCATATCCCTCAAGCTGTGCAAATGACGCTATACGTGTTTGGTCAACTTCAGCCTGGCGATATTTTGCAAAATTTTGCGGTTCGTTAAAGCGCAGTTCAAATAAGGCGTTATCAATGTTAACTCCTCTCCAGCGCATGAACATCTTAAATTCTGTGTCTAACTTCTCACACACCATTGTTTGTAGACGTTTGCAGTATTGATTAAAGCGCCATTCTTGGATAAGTGCAGTAGTTGTTTTGCCATCACTATATGAGCGTTCACTTTCATCTGTACCAGTAGGCAGGTATGAGCTAGGAATACGCAAACCACGGAACATTTTGTTTGTAAAGAACCGTAAGTCAGTAATTTCACCTAGATTACTACCACCCGGAAATGGTTCTACGCTAGAACCACGACCATCAGCAGTTACAGGGAAGAAGTAGTCTTCATTTGTTGACAATGGATTATATGTGGCATCCATCATGTTTTGACCGCCACCAGTTTGTGTAGGTATACGACGTTGATGAATTTCGTTTTTAACACGTTCTACATAAGCCATAGCCATGTGTGTTGGCATATTGCCCACGTCAATCTTAAATACACGACGTTCTGGCGCACGTTGTATGCGATAAATGATAATAGCATCTTCTAATAGTTCTTTTTGTTTAAAGATTTTAAAGATGCTTTCTAATACGCTAGTACCAAATGGCCAATTTAAGTCTAAGCCTTCTGTTAAACTGATGTGAACTACGTGTTCAGCATCAATAACTGCTTCGTTCTGTGCATGACTAAAGCGACTCCCACCACTGTACGGTGTTTGTGGTTGCACATAAGCGCCGCTAGGGCCGCCTACTTGCGGGTGATTGATAAATGTGTCACTTGAACTCAATGCGGTAGCTGTTAAGTTTTGGAAGTTAATATTAAGATCTTTAACCACATACTGCTCAGGTTTCTTGCCTTCTGCTTCGTTTACAATAACTTTAGTAATTTTGAACATTTCTGTCCAGTATAACTTAAAGTTTTCTGGATCTCGCAGGAATACCTGATCGCCATACTTAATAGTATTGCGGAATAGTTTAAACAAGCGTTTGTTTAGATCGTTTAGTGTTACCCATTGTTGTAGTTGATCTTTAAGGATTTTAACTTCGTTGTCTGTTGGGTCTTCTTTGAAGAATAAATCAAACCCTGTACCATTTTCAATGTTTGACTGTGTACAGAATTCAGCGATAATGTCTAGTGCAGCATTAACTTCGCTGTCCATGTCCATTTGTTCATATTGATTATAGCGTTCTGTACGATTAGGGTGCCCAATGTACACTTCTGGTAATTGACTAGCAAAGTTACGATATCCTGTATCGGGTAAGCTATTACCCCCACCATTAATAGGACTCATCATACCACTAGTATTAGCAGTCTTAAAGTATTTTTTCCACGCCATATTTGTTTAACCTAGGTTGTATATTTATTATATTTAACTGTTTTATTGGGCTAGTGCAAATTATTTTAATTAGTATTATGCGCCACTCTGGCAGTATGATTCACATTTTCTTTCATTAAATCTACTAATTCATTAAGTTTTGCATTTGTTTGGCCAACACCGCTACTTTCATCGTCGTTCATTGCTGCCATTGCATTTCTAATAGGTGCAGCTTCTGGTCTGCTCATAAATTCTGCTTGCAATTGATCAGCATTGAATCCCTCAAACCCTCGCATACGTTCTCTGAGTACCCCCATACGTCCTGCACTCATGCCTATCTGTGCTTGGAGATCACCTGCACCCATGCGATTGCCTGTCATTTCACGCATAGCATCAATGGCTCTCACTAAATTTGCTGTTGATGCTGTGCTTAATACACTAGAAGGTCCACTAATCAACTCAGGTCCCGATTCTCCAACCAATGCTGTTTGCCCTGCACCCAAGGTGCCACCACCTGCCATAGTTTTTTGGAACAGTCCTAATTTTTTGTAGGTCTCCAATCGTTGATTGTAACTCGCATCAGTTTCGCCCGGTGCGCGGGCCACAATGTGAGAATACTGGTCAGCATCAAATCCCATATCAGCAGCAGCTGCTTTTTCTTTGCCTTGTTTTTCTCGTGTTGCACGAGTTGCGGCTGCATATCCTCGCCCTGGACCTAAACCCATATCGGCTAACATATCCTCAACAACGCCTAGCATCTCTACACTTACTTTTGAAAATTGTTTAATTGCAGGAGTTAGATTTTCTTGAAGAGATAATTTTAAATCTTGTGCCGCTCTCTCAGCGCCGACCACTGAAGTAGTTAACTCATCATTGGCATTTTTAGCATCTAAGTTTGCCTCGGCCCCTTGAACCGACGATTTGGTATATTTGTTATTAATATCTATTTGATCAGATAAAGTTTTACCATATTCTTTAAGATCGCCCACTGCATACGTAGCACGACCTATAGCAGTCATACCTAAAATGCTCTTGTTAATTTCTTCGCCATGTTTGGCGTTTAATTCGGCACCTTTTTTGTATGTTAAAGTATGATTCATATACGCATCATACAATTCTCTACCTTTATCCCTTGCGCCTTTTACTTGCGCTTCGTATATTGCACCTTGCTCATTTACTACAGCACCGTTAAAAATTACACGATCTTTAAAATTCTTAACTTCAACTGCGCTCATTGATGCAAGAGCGTCAGTGATTGCACGCTGCTCTTCTACGCTTTTAGTAGCTAATGCTTGTCTAAAACCTAATTCTTTTGATTCTTCTTCGGCGTGTGCCATTTTCTTTTTAGCATCTTCGCCGGTAATACTTGCAATCAATCTTAGATTTTCTGCATATTGTTGAGTTGCTCGTTGGACGTTTTGATCAGTAACTGTTTTACCGGTCAACCGCATTTGGCGAGTAACATCAGCCATTAGTTCTACTTGTTCTTCAAATCCGTAGCCCAATTTAAGTAACTGCTCTTGCGCTCCTGATTTTTTAAGCTCTGCACCAACACGGCCTAACATCTTAACCCCGTCGGTTACACTCAATCCTGCGGCGGCAATTTTGTCACTACTGCCCTTAACTACATTAGACATCTGTTCAACTGTTAGCCCAGCGTCGCCTGCCGCGGCACGCATACCTGTCATGCCATCTGTAAACATCGCCCCAGACGCATTCATTTGATTGAATGCTTTGTATGTTTTTTCTACTTCTTTGGCTAAGATTTCTACGCCAAACTTAGCAAGTTTGGTTGCAGTTTCAGACGTGGAATCGAGTACAGTGCCTAATACTTTTAGTGCACCTCCTACTACAAACCCCCATCCTTCTGTGGCGATTCCTGCGGCCATAGCTGCGTCGCCCAACGCATTTAAACTTTTCCCAACACCCGAAGCGGCTGAACCAGCTACTTCAATACCGGCTGTCATCAGATCAGCGGCTAGCTGAGCTCCCGACGCATCATTTTGAAGATTTTTAACAAACTGACCAATTCCCCTTACCGCACTACCGGCCATTTCAGTTGTGGCCTTTTTAGTAGATTCTGATAGTGCTTTTGTAGCTGCTTCTGCGGCTATATCGGCTTTCATCTTCTTTTTAACAGCAATTTCTGCGGAACGTTCTGCCGCAGTTGCTTTATCAGTTGATGAGCTTAATTCGTCAATCGAATCATCAAGTTCATCCATGACCTTTTTAAGGCTAGCATAGGTAGTTTGCTGACTCTTAGAGGCTTTAGTCAGCTTGTCTATTTCTTTTTGGAACTGAGCTGCCGATTTACCACCGTTCTTGTAAATATCGTCGAGGTCGCCAGACATCGCACCCCATCTTTCAAGGAATGCCCTTAAACTTTCTAAATTTTTATCATCCATGCTTTTATAGACCTCGGTTTTTAGCACCATAAATATAAAATATGATACTATCAATTATTTATAGGAAATAAAACCATGGGACAAACTCAAGTTTTCAAACAAGCTAACCCACTAACCAAACATTTTAGACAGCCAAGCATTTACATAAAACTGCCAAGTAAAGGGCATTTTTGGCCTGAGGGCAGCCTTGAACAAACAGTAACTAATGAGATTCCTGTGCTATCAATGAGTACAAAAGATGAAATAATCTTACGCACACCTGACGCACTACTAAATGGACAAGGTGTGATTGATGTTATACAAAGTTGTTGTCCAAGTATTAAAGATGCTTGGAATATGCCTAGTATCGACGTTGATAGTGTTATTATTGCTATACGTATTGCTAGTTACGGAAACTCAATGGATTTTAGCGCAGAATGCCCGCATTGTAAGGATACACACGATTATGCTGTTGACTTAGGTGCTGTACTGAATAGTATCGACTCGCCAAATTATAGCAAACCTGTTGTGATAGATAATCTTAAAATCAAACTGCGTCCGCAACCATATTTTAGTTTAAATCAAACAAATATCATCGCTTACGAAGAGCAGCAACTGTTACGATCTTTACAACTACTTGAAGATAACAGTGCAGAAACACAGACAAAATTTAATAGTCAACTGAATAAATTAATAGATCTCAACATTATGATCACTGCTGACAGTACAGAAAGCATTGAAACCGAAGAAGGGCAGATTGTAACTGATCGAGAATTTATTAAAGAGTTTTACACAAATTGTGATAATAAAACTGTTAAAGCTGTAAAAACACAACTTGATCTATTTAACTCTCAAGCAAACATCAAACCCTTCAACGTTGTTTGTGAAAATGAAGAATGTAAAAAAGAGTTTGACATTAATATTGTTTTTGATTTTGCAAGTTTTTTCGGCAAAGGCTCTTAACATTAGATAAAGACGCTGTCGTTGAACTTCTCGAAGGATACGACAAACAGGTAAGGGCCTTAAAAGATGATGCGTTGCGTATGTGTTGGTATATGCGAGGTGGGCTTAGTTACGACGACGCTATGCTGTTAAGTCAGACTGAAAAAGATATCATAAACAAAATAGTTAAAGATAACTTAGAAACTACACAAAAAAGTCATCTCCCATTCTTCTAATTCTATAGTATTATTAATTCCTAGCCATCGACTCTAAATAACTGACCCACTGTAGAAATACAGCGTTGGTTATATAGGAGTCCTATTAATGGAAATCTTAGCAAAAGTGAAAGGATGGGCAAATGCCCTTGCAGACGCATTAGTTAGTGTACTAGCACTAGCAATCGTTTTAGAAGTATTGTTTAAGGGAGCAGCTGTCCCATTTCTACCAGCAACAGATGTAATTGGTTCAGTTACAGCAATCGTTAAAACACTAGGTGGTGAAGGTGTTGTTGGGTTAGTAGCTTTATGGGTACTATATTCAATTTGGAAGAACAAGTAATTTAGTTCTTTTTAATTCGAAGAAAGGATTAAGTGTAACAGCTTAGTCCTTTTTTTATTGATTAGAATTTGCACTTTGTATCAGTTAGTTTAAGATGTCTGCGACATCTGCAATTATCGCTATCGCTCAATTGCTTTTTTTTATCTTCTACGTTGTTTATATTAGTTTACTATGAAACATACGTTAAGTCTTGTGCTATCATCCAGATATCAGTCACAATTTACCTATCCGAGGCAAATTGCAACTGCACGCATCATCCGAGTACGGCATCACACTAACTAAAAGAGATTGTTATCATTAACACGGAAGCGGTCAGCCTGTACTCCCTACTCTAGATTTTTCTGGCGGTAGCTCAAACAGCCGTAGTTAGCCAACTGTTATTTTACTCTCGGGTCGGTTTGTTTCGGAGCCCGAATCATTTGGTTTTTACACCTAAGTTGAATGCCAATGCCGTTACGTGTCTAGTCTACTCTAGACGTTCCAAGCGCGGCCATTACGCGAGCGCCATCACCTCGTAACACAGAACTATGTCTGCAATAGGGCTAATTTACTTCTTTATTACTAAATCTTTTACTGAATTTTTGCCGAGTTTGATTTGAATTATGCCGTTGTAGTTGTTCTCACGTAGTAACACATCTTCTTTAAATTGATAATATGCTTCTAAATAGTTTGTTTCACCTCTGCTGTTACATAAGTGAACTATTTCGCGAGTAAACTTGTCTTTGCCATGAGTGTCGATATCTGCTTGTAGTCGCGGACTAGATCCCCAGTAGGTCTTCCAATCTGTTTCTACCGTTTCACGACGTTTATTTTTCTTGCCTTTTAGAGGTGGTCTCTTTTTGATTGTAGTGAAATACTTGCGGCCAATGTAGTCATGACCATTTATTGTGTTGGTAATTCTGTAGATAAAGCCATAATAAGTGCCGATATCCTCAGACTCAAATGCTACACCGTTATAAGTCCAAGGATGATCGTATGATGCCATAGTACTATTTATTTTTAATCCCAAATTGATGACAAATATTCTGTGTACAAATATTTGGCAAATTTACTGTGACTGTCGGTATCTTTCAACTGACCAGTTGGTGTAGTAGTAATATTATTCTGTTTGGCCCAAGAAGGAATACTTAAATCAAAAATATCCACAATGTTTTTTCTTTTTGCTAATGATTGATAAGATTCGGTCCCTAAAATATAACCTAAATTGCTCATTGATTTTACGTTAGTTGCTGCAGAAAAAATAAAATATGGTATTTGTAAATTTTCTAACGTACTAGTAAACATAAAGAGTTTATAGAAAAAGTGTGCAAATTGTGTGTTTATGTCTTCGTCGACAAGAGATTGTAATCTATACGCTGATAATTCTGATCTTGATAAAAAATCACGAGTTACTAGTTTACAACTACCTGAACTATCAAATTTTGACACAATACTTAAATCACTAGTCTCAGGTGCCCATACTTCTTCTCTGGTAATAAAACTTAATCCAATTAATGCAAAAAAATTTTGATTGTAACTTTTTAATTTTAAACAATCTTCTATAGTAGTTCTAAAGATTCGATCATTAGATGATCCTGGTATAGCTTTATTAATATAATTAACATTAAAAGTTTTTGCTAACACTTGACCATAAACAGAAATATTATCAACATCAGCTGAATAACTATCTCCGTTTATGTACAAGGTATTATACATTTTTATTTTGCTGCCTTGGCCGCGTTTTTCTTCTCTTGGATTTCAGCACGACGAGCTTTGGTTAGCTTGCCTAGGTCACCCAATGCGCCACGAGCACGTGTACCTGCTGCGCCTACACCTTTACCTTCAAATTTTTCATTTTCTGCGATATATGCTTCGTATGCTGCTACGATTTGTTCATGTGTTGTTGCCATTTTACTTCTCCTTATTTGGTTAACATCGCTAGTTTCCTAGCAATTTCGTTTTGAATCTTTGCTTTGTTCTTCTTAGCTGAAGTTTTTTCTAACAAAGTTTCTAATTGTTTAACATTCAATGGCCCTAGTCTAGGTTTACCTGTTCTAGTCTGCATTGGATTAGCGTGCTTTTTAACTGCCATTATAGTTCCTTTACCATTCTGTAGCGTACTGCTGATTTACCACTGATATACTACATTTAGTCTTACATTCTGTCCAGGTAAAATTTTCAAAATCACCTGACCAAAATTCGTCATTTAACACTGTTTCTAGTGTTTTTTCGTTCAAATTGAACTGTTTTGATCTATCTAGCCATTCGTTGTTATGATTATATCTGTTAGCTACCCAACAACAAGGCATTAATCTTCCTTGACTGTTTATAAACAATCCTTTATTACCCAAACTGCACAACGGCAACACATCTTCATAAATCCTAGCGTTGGTATATAACTTCTTATTAGTTTCTAACCCTATTTCACTAGGTCTACGATCTGTAAAATATGTATACTCACGTTGGAATCTATAATTACTGCTAATAAGTTCGTCTTTAGGTTGTAACAGATCACCTTCTGGATAGATACTATATACTTTATTAAATTTTGTGCTCAATGTCAACTGAAATTGATCAAACCTTAATTGTTTTGCTAATGCCTTCATTTTATCTAAGTGATCTTCGTTAAACTTAAATGCAATAGCGTCCCATGTCATGTAGGCCTTGCTGACAAATCTAAACGACTCGATACCTCTAATAATACTAGCCCAATCGCTGTTTACACGATACTGTTCATTGCTTGCTTGATCCCACCCATCTAAACTAAAGTGTATATGATCGTTGGCATCTAAACTAACTCCTAGTTGTTGCCACCATTCGGTGTTTTTGTAGCTACCATTGGTTACAATAACAAATTTAACTGGTTTGATACTTTTAAAATAACGTATAACAGGGATTAAAGACTTGGCATAAATTGGATCACCGTCATCACCGCACAATGTGATCTTTTCTACATTGGCTCGAATAAAGTCTGGTGTAAAGTTGCGTTTGAAGAAGTCTAAGTCTAGTTCTGTATTAACTAAGGTATCAGGAACTTCTGTGCGAGCACAGCGTGGGCATTTTAATGTACACTTGCTGGATATTTCGATATGCCAATGCCAAGTTGCTAATTTCAAGATACTTCTACATCCGTGTTGTAAGTTGTAAACCCGTTTTCTTTAACCACAGTAAGGATATTATTCACTCGGCCTGCTAGTTCATCTTTATGTGAAACTAGCCATACACTCTTGTTACTATCACGTGTCATTTTCTTAAGAATGGCCAAACTATTTTCTACACCGCTACTATCCATGCCACTATCAACTAACTCATCGATGAATAACAAGTTAATAGGCTGATACAATGATTCCCACACATCACGGAACGCCCATGACAAACTTAAAATTAATCGATTGCGTTCACCACGGCTTAAGTTATCAAAGTCCAACTCTCTGCCTAGCTCTTGAATTTCTACACTTAAGTCATTTAAGAACTTAACTTGATGCGGTAAGCCAATCTTATCTAGATAATAACTTAGTCGAGCATTCAAGTAACTTAAGTTTTGATCAATGATACGTTTACGAATGTAACTGTCTTTATTGGTGAGCAATTTGTATAAGAACTCTTGGTGATCGCGAACACGCACCAACTCATTCATGTTTGTGTAGTCAATATCAGCCAGAGCAGTTTGCTTCATTTCCTCAATCTGTTCAGTGTACGGGTCTGTTTCGATACGTTTGGATTCTAACTGACTCTGTAAACTAGCCACAGTTGAACGATGATGAATAGCATCTTCTTCTTTATCGTAAAACACCTTAGGCTGTGCGCCTAACTCGCCTAGTTCCGTAAGCGCATCATTGTTTTGTACTAATTGTGTTTGTGTGCTTAGGTATTGTAGTGCGGCTTCTTTAAGTGCAGCTTCTTTGGCTGTAAATACTTCTTCGTGTTTAGCGTCGTGCATTGTTTGACCGCAGGCATAACACTTGTGCTCTTTTAAATCCGCAATTTCTGTTTCTAACTTAGTAATTAACTTTTCTTCTTTGGCCATATCTTGTTCACAACGTAGAACATATTTCTTTACGTCATCTATATCTTTGCGTTTTTGATTGTAGGCGGTAAGAGCTTTGTGTGCGGCAATTTCACTATCGATGTCAATATGAGATAACTGTTCAATCGCCGTTTCTAATTTAACAACATCTTCGGCGTGTTTATTCTGCCACAATCCTTGTCTACGTTCCAGACTAACAATCTGTTCTTTGATACGTTCGTTGGCTTCCTGGATAGCTTTAATTTTGTATTCTTCTGCTTGGATAGCATCTTTACTAGCTTTTTGCTGTTCTTTTAATGCTTCTGCTTTCTCACTCAAAAGTGTAATACCAAGCAACTGTTCAATGATAGCTCGTTGATCGCCTGATTTTAAACTTAGGAATGGTTCTGTGTAGGTATTAAGTGCTACAATGTGCTTGAACATATCGTGCGTCATTCCCAACAAGCGTTCAATTTCGGCTTGTGTTTCACGACTATCACCTTGACTGTTATCGTCTTTAGCTTCTTGCTCTTGGTCGCCAATGTAAAACTTCATCACATTTGACTTGCGACCACGTTCAATCTTATAGTCAACACCATTAACTTCAAACTCGATGGTAACTAACATGTTCTTACCATTGGTCTTGTTGATTAAGTTGTCTTTGCGAATGTTGGTTAGAGCATTACCGTATAAGGCATAGCTTAAGGCATTAATGATAGTAGTTTTACCTGTACCATTACGTGCACCTGAATCATCACCGCCTAGGTCAATGTTCTCACCTAAGACAAGTGTTAAGTCTTTGCGGTCAAAGTTAACTGCCTGGGTAGCATTACCCACGCTCATAAAGTTTTTAACTGTTAAATGTTTTATTCTAAACAATTATAAGTGCCTATAGATGTCAAGTAAAAGATTAGGATCGTAGTGATCGCTGTTGATATTTGTTAGATTGTTTGTAACAATGGTGTCAATACTTTCAAACTGTACATTGCCTAGGGCAATATCCTGACCTAGGTCAATTTGTTTATTAGGGATCAATGTAAGCTCGCGTAAGGTATATTGTCTCACAAATGTTTCTTTAATAAACGTAGATTCTTCGTAGGTAATATCGATGTCAATATTAACACGAGTGTGCATATCTTTTAATAATAGCTGATCTGGAACACGAAGTACATCACTTAGGTTATATATACGGTAGCGTGGTTGATCAGGCCAGGCATAAAACTCTGGACTCTCTCCCCAAGTAAGTACCATCATGCCACGTTCGTCGTCTGCTGCATCTGCGAAGTTGTGCGGGAAACAGTTACCAATATAGGTAATGTTCTTAGCAGTTTGTCGTTTATGGAAGTGTCCACTAAACACATGATCAATGTGACCAAAGTTTTCGCTACGCAATTCGCCGTGTTCAGGCATCTGTACCATGGCATTCATATAAAAATGCGGCAGTTCAAAGTGCCCAAACATGTACTTGGCGTTTAACTTGCTAATTCGTTTATGATCATCTCCCACCAACCAAGGTGCGATAACAACGTCACTATCGATAAACCAATCGTTAACAATTCTAACATTGGGTAAATGTCGTGCCCATTCAACGCTTTGAATATCTCGTTTATCTCGATAATAAAGATCGTGATTACCAGGGATAAAATAAACGACATCAAAAGCTTCATTTAATAATTCCAGTGCTCGCAAGCTGTAGTTGAGTGTAACGATATTAATTGCCGCACGGTTATTATGCCAATCGCCTAAGAAGAAACAGGTCTCACAACCTTCTTCCTTGGCTTTGACAATAAACCAACGGATAAAGTTTAAACAGTCGTCGTTATGTAGTTGGCTGTTAGACTTTAATCCAAAATGGATGTCGGTGCAGACTGCCGCTTTTTTAAATAAATTAGCCATAGTTATAGTGTATATGAAACTAGACCCGAAGGTCTAGCCTAATGTTGCCAAAAAATTATTCGTCAGGACCCCAACCACCGCCGTTGCCCCACTCGCCTTGTCGTGTGTAACTTGGGTTATAGTTGTTCATTTCTAAAATATCGTCACGAATATTCTGATTACGTTTTTCAATGTTTAATACACGTGTAAAACTGTTGGTAATTGCTGCTGTGTAATAAGCGAAAGGATTTTGTGATTTGCTTTCGTCAAACTGTAGACCAATTTGACTTAACTGTAGTAATGCTTGGCTACGCATTTCATCGTTGTAGGTATAACCACGCCAGTTACTACGAGTTGCGTACCTTTCGCATAACTTAATAAACATGTGGGCTAACTTATTGGTCATCGTGCCATGATCTTTACTAAACTTGCCTTTTTCTATGCCGCCCTTCCAGTGACTCATGCCTACTAGGTAAGGAGTATTGGTCTCGTCTACTTTGTAATGCTTAAACGGAGGGAAGTTACATTTAGTGTATTTTGCAGGTGCTTTAATCTGCATGTCAGGGTCGTCATACTCTGTTTCAAAGTCTTCGTCTTCTTCTAACTCTTCACGGAGTTTAGCATCTGCTTTCTTTTGTTTAGCTTCGTCGATTGGAATATGTTCCCATGTCATGACACGGAAAACAACGTCTGTACTTGGGGTATCTTTCAGTGGGCCAGTGTATTCGTCTAATTTCTTTTTAATGCCATTAAGGAGGTCTTGTTCTTGGAGTTCTTTGCCTAAACGCTCTATGCGAGCTTTACGTGCTTCTTCAATGTGTTTTTTAGTGATTTTATCTACGCCGGTTACGATCATGTCATAATCTTTGTCCGATGGTGTTGTAAAACTACAAAATGTTGCTTTACTTTTATGGATTTCTTTTAAGATATCCTTATTGTTTAGGTAGTTGACCTTTCTCATAATTAATGAAATTCCTTTTATATACTACTATAATACATTCAATAAATACAGTAAAGCAAGAGGTTTTTTACTATGGCACTAAATTTGGGCGGATTACTACAACAATCGGGCGGCGGACTTCCTACAAAAGCCCTAGGAGCCGGCGCAAATACTGTATTTGATCTTTTGGATCCTAAGAATGCCCGTAATGCTATTTCTGGGCTAATGCCTGGCGGTATGAGTAGTGCTACTAAAGCGGCTCCGAACATAGGTTTCCAAAATATAAGTGGCGAAGGTGGTGCTAGTGCTGCCAACGAAGATGATTGGCGTATTCGGGTTAGTTTAAATCCAGGAGCAAAGGTATTCTATCAAGATCCTATGCTACTACCTAACTCTTTATTACATCCGCTAGTTGCAACTAACGGTGTTGTATTCCCGTTTACACCAACTGTATCAATGACACATTCTGCACAGTATAGCACACAAACACTTACACATAGTAATTATCCCGCACAGTTTTACAACTATTCAGAAGTGAGTGATATCACAGTATCGGGCGACTTTACAGTCCAAAATGCCAGCGACGGTCAGTATCTAATGGCTGTGATTTATTTTTTCCGCAGTGCAACTAAAATGTTCTTTGGCCAAGGAGATCATGTGGGTATGCCTCCTCCGGTTGTGTATTTAGACGGGTACGGCAGTCACTACTTACCGCACGTTCCGTGTGTATTAACTTCATTTGCTCACACAATGTCTAACGATGTTGACTACATTCAAGTGCCTGTAACACGAAGTGAATTAGATAGTAGTCCAGCAGAGCCTAACCGCGCAGTTCAATTAACCGAAGAAGAACAAAAATATGTTCCTAGTTTATTGCGGTCAGAAACACAAGCAACTACAGCGAGTACGCAAGCAACTATGAAAAATAGTCGCACAAAAGATATTACAACAACTACTCGCTTGCCAACATTCAGTACAGTGAATATTACATTACGTCCGATCTACAGTCGTAAAAGTTTACACGATAAATTTGATCTTAATAAGTTTGCGCAAGGATACTTACTATCAAATAAAGATACCGGCGCAGGAGGATTTTTATAATGGCCGTAAACTACGCTAAAACTAGCCCATATACCAAGACTAACTTTTATGGTTTCTTTCTTGATGTAGCAACCTTGCCCGACATACCAATCGTAGCATCTGATGTTGCTTACGAAATAGACACAATCTATAAAAATCGTCCAGATCTTTTAGCCTACGACTTATACGGTGACCAAGGACTATGGTGGGTGTTTGCTATACGTAACCCTAATGTTATTCAAGACCCTGTGTTTGATTTTGAGCCAGGGGTAACTATCTATATTCCGCAGAAACAAAATCTAATAGCAGCGTTAGGAATCTAACTTAGATGGCCACATCATCAATTACAAAGAATGCTCAATATGCTGTTAACTTCTTTAAATCTAAAGGATGGACTGATGCACAAGCCGCAGGCATTGTGGGCAATTTGCAAGCAGAATCTAGTGTTGACCTTAACCCCCAAGCATACAATGGCGCAGGTGGCGGTCAAGGAGCTGCTGGCATTGCGCAATGGCGCGGCGATCGCCAGGCCACATTTGAAAAAAAATACGGAATCCCTGTCAGAAATGCTACGTTAGATCAACAATTAGATTATGTCAATTGGGAATTAAACAATACCGAAAAAGCTGCTGGAGCCAGACTTAAAGCCGAAAACACCGCGGCGGGTTCTGCAACAGTAATGGACACCTATTATGAAAGATCTGGTGGATCACAGCTACAAAAGCGTATACAATTTGCACAAACCCTATCGGGTGGGGTTCCTGAAGGAGTAGTTGGATCAGCTCCTCCTGAGGAAAGACCTAAAGAAGATGTTAAAGCATCTCAAATATATCTGGCTAACGTGCCACCAATTCCTAATAGGTTGCATGAATATTCTACCTACATTTATTCACTTAGTCTACACATCATGACCAATGAGGAATTTAACGATGTTGTGTTAACACAAAAATATACTCCTAAAAATGTACTAATTGCCAGTGCCGGTCGCCACAGTGATAGTTTCCCAAGAAATAAACATTTTAACGAAGATTTTTATTTTAACGATTTTAACTTATCAACTATTATCTCACCGAATGATGAGAGTAGAAATACTAATGCAGTTGATTTAAAATTTACCTTAATCGAGCCCTACGGGTTTACTTTGGTCGAACGAATATTAGCAGTGACAGAAGAATTGGGGGGCAAAAATTATCTTGAAATGCCTTACTTGGTACAGATAGATTTCTTTGCAGTTGACGACGCTGGAAACCTATTGGGATCAATTCAAGAATTGCAAAAACGATTCCCAGTGAAATTTACCAACATGGGGATCAAGGTAACAGAAAAAGGTGCCGAATATGCTATCAGCGCAAGGCCATGGGGACATGCCGCATTTGAGACATCAACAGTTACAGTGCCGGCCAACATGGAAGTTGTAGCTAGAACTGTGGGAGATTTCTTCCAAAGTGTCGAGGGCACCGCAGATGACACTTATGCTCAGGCATTAGTTTCTAAGGCAGACTTACAGCAAAGGCAACGTACTGATACACAAACAGCGCAAACATTAAATGCGCCTAGTATGCTGTTTAATTCTTTAAACCAAGGGGCTGCTAAATCATCGATAAACGTTGATTCATTTGGCACTGCAATTAACGCATATTACCAGGGTCTTAAAGAAGCCAATAAAATATCAATAGCAGATGTGTATCGATTTGAATTTTTACCCGACCCGGACACGGGAGAGAATGTAATCGGGTCTGCTACATTTGTAGAGGAAAACAGAAACACGCCAAAAAGCACGCCCATGAAGAAGAATGAAAATAACAAAGATACTGTTAGTATGAAGTTATCTGACGTAGGCAGCAACCAAAACATCTACGATATTACACGCGGTATTTTTAGTATAAACTACGGGACTACCATTGAAAAACTTCTAGAATATGTTATTCGTAACAGTAGTTACATTCATGACCAACTAGTTATACCCGACGGCGTTAGTCAAGAAGAATATCAGTCAAGAAAAGAAGAAATGAAAAATAAACCAATGAAATGGTTTAGAATTATACCTAAAGTTCGATTGCTTGGTTATGATGACAAACGAGGCATTTGGGCTAAAGAAGTAACTTATACAGTTAAGCCTTATAAATTATACAATGTTAAAAACGATCTTGCGCCACAAGGCATTGTAGTGACGCCTACTAAAAATTATAATTATTTCTTTACTGGAAAAAATGACGACGTTATCGACATAGATATCAAGTTTGATGCACTGTATTATATTCAACAAACAGCAAATAGAAGTAGCATGAGTGTCACCGCTCCAACTGGTGATAGCTACACAGAAGAATATAGTGTAGACAACGCTAGTAATTACAACGGCCCTGGCAACGGCATAGATTTTAATGTGGTGATGCCGTTGGTTATGAAACCAGTTGTACAAAACTCTAAAGGTGCTGCTACAGGGAATCCAACAACAACTAAAGAAGTTGCTGCAGTTGACGTGGCTGAAAGTTTAATGTCTAGTAGCGAAGCAGATATGATTCGCGTTCGATTAAAAATATTAGGTGATCCTGATTTTATTAAACAAGACGATGTATTTTATCAAGGCGAAGCACAGTCTACAAATATTTCAACTACGGTTGATCCAAGACTATTACCTGGTGGCGGCAGTTTAGTAATGGATGATGGTAGTGTCTATGTACAGGTATTGTTTAAAGTGCCTCGAGATATAGATGATGCAACCGGCTTTATGAAATACGATGCTGGGCAACGCAACAGCGTGTTTAGTGGACTATATCAGGTACTTAAAGTTGATAGTAACTTTAGCCAAGGCAAATTTATACAAGATCTAACATTAATTCGTATACCAAGACAAGTGGCATTTGACTACGTAGGTAGTAATACAGAAAAAGCAAATGCCAGAGTTGGGACAAATAATGTTCCGGGTACATTGGGCGTTTCTATAGACGCACCAACTGTTCCTACTATGCTAGTATCAGGAACATCAGCCCCTAATACAGCAGATGCAGCTGATTCAACTGTTGATCAAACCGCAGGGCAAGATCAAGATGCAGCTCAGACAAACAATGCTGAGTTACCACCACTAACAAACGAACAACAGGATCTTAAGGCAATCAAAGATACAGCGCCAACAGTTGATATAAGTGCGCAAAATCAACAACCACCAATACCAACCCCGCAAGCGCCAAGCGAAGGTAAACTTGCACTACAACAAGAATTAAAAACACTTCAAACATCAACTGCCCCGTTGAATGCTGAATACCGTAGCGCACAATCAGAAATTAGTAGTTTACAATCTAGTATAGGGCAGAAACAGGCAATCATTGACCGAGCTCGATCAAAACTAGCAAGCGGAACAATGACGCCTGAATCGGCTAATGCGTTAATATCCGAACAACAGGCAAGTATAAGTTATCAACAGAATTTATTAAACACTAAAGTAACAGCTGCAGCAGTAATAAGCACTAAAGTTCAAAATGCAACCGAGCAAGAGCAAGCATTACAGCAAAAAATTAATCAAGCAGTATAGGAATAACACATGGCAATTGATAGTAGAATAGGTAATAAAGTAATTAAAAATGCTCGCCGCGAAGAAGCGTCTGGTACTCGTGTTGATCCGTATCCGTATATTGGTATTGTAAAGAATAATTTAGATCCCACACGCAGCGGACGACTACAAGTGTATATTCCCGACCTAGGCGGTCCTGAAGATGATCCTAAAAATTGGCGCACAGTAAGTTACGCTAGTCCATTCATGGGGTATACCCCACAGACCTTAAGCTCAACTGAACGCCCTAGTCTAGAAAATAAATTTGGCGCAGTTCATCATACGTATGGTATGTGGTTCGTTCCGCCAGATGTGGGGGTACAGGTTATTGTACTTTTTATTGCTGGCGATCCGATGCGCGGCTACTGGGTGGCCTGTGTGAACCCGCATCTAAGTCACTATATGGTACCCGGCATCGCAGGTACTAAAAATATAGATAAGACTAGTATCGCAGGTGGGGGCAAAGGGCTAAAAGATACAGACATATTACCAGTAGTGGAGTTTAATGAATACACTAAAGACTTTACTAACAACGCCTTCTACAACAATAATAAACCAGTGCATACTTACCAATGGGATATCTATAAATCACAAGGATTGGATAAAGATTACATTCGCGGCCCGCTATCTAGTAGTAGTCAACGTGAAAGTCCTAGTTTTGTATTTGGTATTAGCACTCCCGGTCGCCCAGTAGATGACCCTGCTGACGATAACAACTATCTAGCCAGCCTTAAATCAGGTAAATTAGATCCCAAGTATCAAAATGTAAAAGCACGCAAAGGTGGGCATACATTTGTGCTAGATGATGGGGCTACCACAGGCGAAGATCAATTGATTAGACTTCGTACTGCTAAAGGACATCAGATTCTGATGCACGACACAAATGAAACATTATATATTGCTCACGGTACTGGTAAGAGTTGGATTGAATTAGCCAAAGACGGCAGTATACTTGTATTTTCTAAAGGTGGCTTTGCCTTGCGCACTGAAGGTAGTGTTAACTTAAAAGCTGACGGCGACTTTAATCTGGATGTCGGTGGGCAAATTAAAATGCGTTCAGGGTCTGGAATTAGTTTAGAAACAACTAAAGTAGATGTGCTAGCCGATGGCAAACTGCGTATAACAGCAAAAGCAGGCACAGAAATAAAAACGGCTGCATATAAAATAGACGCAAGTGGAAAAATTAGTGTTAAGAGTGACGGTACAATAGCACTACAAGCATCTTCTATACTTCAAAATAGTGGCGGAGTTGATTCTCTTCGAGATGTAAAAAAATTACAAACTGCTCAGTTGCCTGACACATTACCAGTTGGAACAAGTTGGGTTACAAAACCAGGAGTTCAACAAACTATTGTTGGTATTGCTCCAACTCATGAACCATATGCTCGTGGCACCAAGGGGGTGTTCTATATCCCAGAAAGTCCAGGCATACAACCTAAACCATATAGTGGCGATGTTGACGCTACTAAAAATACCGCCACTACAGGGGTATCAAATGGGGCTACAGTTAAAGATATTCGCAATCAGCCCGCCGCCAAAGAGGCAGTAGGTACGCTATCACTTGATCAAACCACTGCACTATCTTCACAACTTGGTAAAGGGAAAGATTATTCTACTACTGGCGAAGATGGCACACTTGGAAAATATCAATTTGACTATAAGTCCCTGCAAGATGCCGGGTATCTTAAGAGTACTGTTACTAGTAACGCCGACCTGCAGAATCCTAATAGTTGGCTAGGCACCAATGGCATATCAGATGTTTCAAGTTTCTTAGCAAACGGTGCTGAACAAGAAAATGTTTTAAATCTAGTATCTAAATCAAATTACACAGCCTTAGTGGCCAGTGGAGCAATCACCAGTGAGCAAACCCCCGAGGATGTTGCAGGTATGATGGCAGTTGCGCAGAAATTAGGTACAGATGCAGCATTAAAATTCCGCCAAGGCAGTGGGCCCGGCGCAGAAATATTCAACCAAGGTAAGTATGCTGTGAGTGTATTGGCACCACAACTACCCGCCATTAATGCTGGATAAATATTATTATGGCTACATATAAAGGTTTTAGTACATTAGGTTCATCGAGTAACTTTCGTCTTACTGACTTTGATTTGATTAAGCAGGATATTTTAAATCACTTCAATATTCGCAAAGGCGAGAAACTCATGCGTCCTAACTTTGGTACTATTATCTGGAACGTCTTATACGAACCTTTCACTGAAGACTTAAAAAGTGTCATCACGCAAGACATCCAGGCTATTGCGGCCTATGATCCTCGCGTGAGTTTTGACAACATCATTATTACAGAATACGACCAAGGTATCCTAATAGAGCTACAGTTGCGCTATGTTTTAACTAATCAGACCAACACTATGCTCTTGCGCTTTAACGGCGAAAATCAAACTCTAACTACACAGTAATATAAACTACGCTGTTTATTTCTAAGATAAATACATTATATTAGGAATAACGTATGGCAATTACAACGAGACAGACTAGTTTATTAGTCGCAGAAGACTGGACAAAACTATATCAAAGTTTCCGCAACGCAGATTTCCAAAGCTATGACTTTGAAACTCTACGTGCTTCGATGATCAGTTATCTTCAACTATATTATCCTGAAGATTTTAACGATTATATTGAATCTAGTGAGTTTATCGCACTAATTGATATGATTGCTTTCTTGGGCCAATCAATTGCGTTCCGCGGCGACTTAAACGCACGTGAAAACTTTATTGATACAGCACAACGCCGTGACAGTATTTTAAAACTGGCACGATTAATTTCATACAACCCTAAACGTAATATTGCAAGTCGAGGCTACCTAAAATTTAATAGCGTGTCAACAACTGAAAGTGTGTTCGACAGCAACGGCATTAATCTTGCAGGACTAGTAGTTAATTGGGCAGATTCTGCTAACAATAATTGGTTAGAACAGTTTACTGTTATTCTGAATGCTGCTTTACAATCAAATCAAGTAATTGGTAAACCGGCAAACAGTCAGATTATTGCAGGTGTTACCACAGAAGAATATCAAATTAACTATGTTCTTAACACGTTAGCAACATACCCTATTAAAGCCACAGTGGCGGGCACTAGTATGAACTTTGAGGTGGTCAGTGCTACTAGTTCAGGCGAAAGTTTTGTTTATGAAGTTGCACCAAATCTGAATGTGCCATTTAACTTCTTGTATAAAAATGACGGCCTAGGTAATAACAGTAACAACACTGGTTATTTTATGTACTTTGTACAAGGTACACTGCAAAGCGTAGACTTTAATTTCCAAGAAAGTGTACCCAATAGAGTTTACAGCGTTAACGCCAATAATATCAACAACAATGATATATGGTTGTATAGTGTTGACAATAACGGTAATCTAGGCAACGAGTGGGTGCAAGTACCAGCAGTAGCTAACACAAACGTAGTTTACAATAATAGTACAGAGCGTAATATTTTCCAAGTAAATTCACGTGCAGGAGATCAAATTGATCTAGTGTTTGGTGATGGTGCATTTGCTAACATTCCAGTTGGTCGTTATAGACTTTACTACAGAACATCAAATGGTCTTCAATATAAAATCACCCCTGATGAAATGCAGAATGTCATCATTCCTATTAACTATATTAGTCAAACAGGCCGTGTCGAAGTACTAAACATCAGTGCTAGTCTACAATACACAGTTGCTAATTCTAGTACACGTGAAAGTCTTGATGATATTAAACAAAAAGCACCACAGCAATTCTACACACAGAATCGTATGGTCACAGGTGAAGATTACAATATCTTGCCTTATACACTATTCAGCAACATCATTAAAGCCAAAGCAGTTAACCGTACTAGTTCTGGTGTTAGTCGTTACTTAGACGTTATTGACGTAACAGGTAAGTATTCATCAACTAACATCTTTGCACAAGATGGTATTTTATTCCGCGACAGTTTTACGGATACATTTAGTTTTGACTACAACACATCAAATGATATCTATCGTGTAATTTATGATCGTATTCAACCTATAGCACTAGCGACAGAAACTCAACAGATGTTCTACGCAGATTATCCTCTGATTGTTTTAACTAACGTCTACTGGCACACCTCAACTGTTATTGCTAACGGTTGCACAGGATATTTTGTAGACGTAGATGGTAAGATTTTACAGATAGGCGATGTAGTTGCTAACACCAACAAATACATCCAACAAGGTGCGATTGTTCGATTCTCAGCAGGCCCAGGAAACTACTTTGATGCAAATAACTATGTTAAAGCGGGCACACCGAGTAAACCCGGTGACACATACTATGTTTATGCGGCAGTTGAATTAGTAGTAGGGGACGGCACAAATGGCGGCCAAGGCAATTTAGCCAGCGGCGCAGGTCCTGTGACACTAAATCAAATTATTCCTTTAGCCGCAGACGGCACACAACAATCGGTAATTGGCGATAAAGTTTTTGCAGTATTTAATAATAGTTTTGCTACTTCACTAGTAACCTCTATGGTGGGATACATTCAAGCGTATGCTAACTTTGGTCTGCGCTACGACACAGCATCAGGCAGTTGGAAAATTATCCTTCCTGCTGATTTAGATACAACCAGTGACTTTAACTTAACGTGGACAGGTGACACTAGCGGACAGGCAAAAGATGCAAGTTGGCTAATAGCATTTAACACAGTAGGAAAAACTTATACGGTCAGCTATCGTGGTCTACGTTATGTATTTGAAAGCGTACTAGAAACAAATTTCTATTACGACGGTACTACTAAAATTTATGACGCCAAGACAGGTATGACAGTTCATGACCAAATTAAAGTATTGAAGATAAATTCTAATCCGGACGATAGTTATCCGTTGGCGTTAGACTACACTTGGTACATTAACAAGAACATTGTTGAAGTTGACGGTTACGTAAACATTAACAAAATGTTAGTAACATTTAGTGATAGTGATAACGATGGCATTCCGGATAATCCGGAATTGTTTGATTTGATTGTAAATCCGGGGATTAATACAGAAAACAAGTATGTATACTTCCAAGACACTGTAGGATATGACAACTTTGTAGTAAAAACCCCTGTAGATAATGCCACAGTGGTATCTACTTACAGCACCTTGCGTGCTATTGAGCAGGCCAAGACTTTGTATCAAGATAACCAACTGTTTTATATTCCTAACATTGATACTTTCTATCAACTAAGTGTTAGTGGCGCAGTGTATACCATTTCAGAGGTTACTGGATATTCTTCTAAATTAGGCCGTCAGGATTTGTATTTCCAATATCGTCATAACAGTCCAAACAATAGAAGAATCGATCCAAGCCCAAATAACATCATTGACTTGTATGTGCTAACACAACAATATCAAATTGATTATCAAGCATGGATACAAGATACTACCGGACAACTTACAGAACCTTCTGCGCCAACCAGCGAAGAACTACAAACAGATTATAGTTCACTAGATAACTACAAGGCTATCAGTGATAGTATCATTTACAATTCTGCTAAGTTTAAACCTTTGTTTGGAGTTAAAGCAGACCCTACACTACAAGCAACATTTAAAGTAGTTAAGAATCCTAATGTGGTTATTAGTGATAACGAAGTTAAAACCAGCTTAATTGCTGCTATCAATCAATACTTTGATGTAGCAAACTGGGACTTCGGTGAAACATTTTATTTCAGTGAACTAGCAAGTTATTTACATGTTCAATTAACACCAAATGTATCAAGTATTACTATTGTTCCTGCTAACCAAGCAGAAGCATTTGGTAGCTTGTTACAGGTAAATGCAAACATCAATGAAATTATTACAAGTGCGGCCACAGTGGACAACGTACAGATTATTTCAGCAATTACAGCAGCACAACTAAACCAAACCGGTACAGTTATAGTAGCTTAACATAGAAAGACGGAACGAGAATGGCGACAAGAAAAACCTACAAATTTTTACCCTCAGTATTCCAAAGCGATGCTAATAAGAAATTCTTATCAGCCACGGTTGATCAGTTAGTAACTGACCCCAACTTAGATACGCTTTATGGGTATGTGGGGCGTAAATTTGCTCCAACATATAAATCTAGTGATAGTTACGTAACTGAAACAGATCCTCTGAGACAAAATTATCAGTTAGAGCCGGGCGTGGTCATTCGTGATGAAAATAATAACATCACTTTTGTTGCTGACTATCCTGATCTTCTTGACAAAATTTCATACTATGGTGGTTTAACCAATAATCATAGTCGACTATTTGAACAAGAGTACTACACGTTTGATCCTAAGATCAGTTACGACAAACTGGTTAACTTCTCGCAATACTACTGGCTACCTAACGGTCCTGATGCTGTAGAGGTTAACTCAAGCGGTGTAGATATCACAGCGACCTACACAGTAACTCGTGATGGCGCTAATGGTCGATATATCTTTAAGAACAATGGAGTTGTTGATAACAGTATTATTTTTGCACACGGTGGTGTATATCAATTTGTAGTTGATCAGCCGGGCTATCCTTTTTGGATCCAAACTGAATTAGGGGTTGATGGCGTAGTTAGTGCCACACCTACACTAAGCTCGCGCGACATCTACGGAGTAGATAATAACGGTACTGACCAAGGTACTATTACATTCCGTGTACCACAAACTTATGCGCAAGATCGTTGGGTAAATATGCCTACAGTATTCAGCGCAGACTATGCAACTCCTATTCCTTACTACAAACTAGCTAATAGAACACTAAGTCAATTCTTAGCAGAATATCCGCAATACGCAGGTATTACTGGACAACTAAACGGCAAGTATACAATTTTTACTGAGGTTAGCACATGGACTAGCGTGGGCGAAGATGCTTGGACTAACCCAGCAGTTATTGATAGTGATGGTGATGTGGTTCCTGGATATTCGGCTGGGGATGTGATTGCAGAGGCTGAACGCTATGATGTGTGGCGAGTGGTATATGTTGATATTGGTCAAAAATTAAAATTAGATGCACCGGTTGCGGCTAACATCACAGCAGGCACAAGTTTAACAGTTGGTACTCAACTAACATCATTATTGTATGATGCAGTTGTTGGTCAAGAGTATGTGTATGTTCCAAATACATTTACAGCAAGTGTAGCTGAGGTTGTTAAGCGTACCGATGTAGTTACTGCTTTATCAGCAACAACATCAGGTACCAATGAAATCACAGTTACATCAACAGCTGGCTTAGTGCCAGATATGCCTATAGTATTCATTGGTGCGCCAACAGTGGGGGGCATAGTATCAGGTACAACATATTATGTAAAAGATGTTGTTAATCTGACAACTCTTACTATTAGCGAAACAGTAGGCGGCAGTGAATATGCCTTAACAAATGACACCGGGATCATGGATGTAACAGCATCCTATACAGATATCCCTGCTGGCGCAGCTATTACTGCTATAGCCAAAGGCGATCCATTATTAAAATTAGTTCATGAACAAACAGTGGCAGTTGACGAAAAAGTCTACATCAGATTCGGAGTCCAAAACACTAACAAAGAATACTACAAAGACTATGATGGTTTCTTTTACGAGACACCTGTCATCACAGCACAAAGTGATCAGTTGTGGATACAAGATGGTGTTTCTGCGAGAATTTATTCACCTATCAAGATTATTGATTATGCTGGGTGGAATATCGATGTAGAAAATGATATTATTGGTCAGCTCAACTATACAAGTCCAAATAGTGTTGAATTTACGTCAGGCCTTAAAGTACAATTTGGTGATGACGTAATACCTGCAAGTTATCAGAATCGCCAGTTCTATGTAGAACAAGTTGGTGACACTACTGATGGCATCCAATTAGTGCCAGTTGATGAATTAGTTACTCCTGAATCCTACAATGATGAAATAACTACAAATTATCCAGGCGAATTCTTCCCAGATTATATCACAGTGAATCGTGCTAATAAGGCACGGAATGCCTGGGCCCGTAATAATCGTTGGTTCCACATAGATGTTATTACTGCCACTGCCGCATATAACAGTACAGTACCTACATTTGATAACGGTATTCGTGGACAACGTCCTATCGTGCAGTTTGAAGCAAACTATCAACTATATAACGATGGTCGTGTTGCCAAAGCACCAATTGACATTTTAGACACTAGCATCACTAGCGCATTTACGCAACTACAAGGTCAAACATACACTAGTATATTTGGCATTGAAATTATTAACAGCAACGGTGACATAGTATATCCTAATGGCCTGCGAGTAGTTTTTGCCGCAGATGAAGATCCTTTAGTTAAAAACAAAATTTATGTACTAACAGTAGTACAATACGACGTTGATGATTACGGCAATCCTACAGGCACAAAATATATCGAGTTAACCAAAGCAGATGACGGGGATATTATTGCCTACAATACCACAGTGGTTAAACTAGGTTCATACAAAGGCAGCCAATGGTGGTTTGATGGTATAAATTGGAATTCAAGCCAGCAGAAAACATACCTGCAACAACCTCCACTGTTTGATGTATTAGATGCTACAGGTAAGAGCCTAAGCGCATACACCCGCAGCACATTTACAGGTACACAACTTTTTGGATATGTTCGTGCTACAACAGGGACCACTGATTCAGTGCTGAGCAGAGGACCAGTCGCTCCGGTGTATGACAGTGACAATAATGCTATTACAAATTTCTATTTGAGTTACAAAAACTTTACAACGCAGGGCGACATTAAATTTGAAAATTTCTTTAATACAGATACTTTCAGTTATGTAGATTCTAGCAGTAGCATTGTTACTAAAAATATTAATTTAGGCTATTTACAAAAAGTGGTAGATAGCCAAACTCTTATACCTAAGAATACTTGGCTAACTGTGCCAGAACACAGTAAACAATATCAACTATTCAGTTTTGTTTATGCAACTGGTAACAACCCATTTACTATTGATATTACTCCAACAGGTAACGAAAGAACTATCCCGTATGTAAAAGTTTTTCAAAACTTTGCATATTTAAATCCAGCAACTGATTGGACTATTAGCGACAAAACAATCACTATTTTAACACCGTTAACGGTTGACGACCAAATTGATATTTTAGTTTATAGCTCTGAGATTAGTGCTAGTGCATTTTATCAAGTTCCACAAAACTTAGATTTAAACGCACAAAATATCGACATCGATATGTTGACTTTGGGTCAACTACGCAACCACTTAGTGGTAATTGCTGAAAACAGTACTATTTTAGAAGGCGAAGTTTTAGCACAAAGTAATCTACGCGACATTGATGTTAAACAACAAGGCGGCACTATTCTTAAACATAGTGCTCCGATTCCGTATGCGAGTTTATTCTTGATTGATAAACAAGCAAACATCATTAGCAGTATTAGATTTGCTCAACAAGAGTACAGTAAATTTAAAAACAAATTCTTAGAACTAGCAGTAAGTTTAGTTGGGGTTGATCCTACAGATCCTGTAGCTAGTGTTGATTTGATTTTAAATAAAATTAATCTAGTTAAAAACAAAAACTTCCCTTGGTACTATTCAGATATGGTACCATACGGCCCACTTAAAAATATCGTAGGACAAATTGGCGCAATTGACGGGTTTGAAGTATTTGATCCGTTAAAATTAAACTACGAAATTACAAATATTTTCAACGATCAACAATTAAGCAATCGAGCAATTTTAGTATACCTAAATAATCAACAATTAGTTAAAGGTGTTGATTATTCATTTAGAACAGATACCCCTAGTATTGATTTTACTATTACTCTGACTGTGGGTGATATTATTAAGATTGTTGAATACAGTAATACTGACGGCAACTATATTCCTGAAACACCAAGTAAGTTAGGGCTATGGCCTAGTTTCGTTCCTGAGATATTTGTAGATGACACTTATAGAACAGCTACAACTGTTCTACGCGGACATGATGGTAGCATTACGCCAACATTTGGTGATTACCGCGACGAGTTCCTATTAGAATTAGAGAAACGTATCTACAACAATATTAAATTACCAGCTAATACATCATTTGGTGATATTTTTAGTGTTGTTCCGGGCAAATTCCGTGCAGGCGATTACACTATAAATGAAATCAATCAAATCTTAGGTGATCCATTCATGTCATGGATTGGTAATAACAATCTAGACTATACATTAAATGATACATTTGATAGCAACGACCCGTTTACTTGGAACTATAGTAAGAGCTATGACCGTATTGACGGCGAAACACTACCAGGTAGCTGGCGTGCATGTTATCAATACTTTTATGATACATATCGCCCACACTTAACTCCGTGGGAAATGTTAGGATTTACCAGTGAGCCAAGTTGGTGGGAAGGCTACTACGGTGCCGCACCTTATACTGGTGCAAACAAATTTATGTGGGACGATCTAGAAGCGGGTTATATTCGTGCAGGTGATCGCCGAGGAGTTGATTTAAACTATGCTCGACCTGGACTGTCAACTATTATTCCTATTGATGAAAACGGTAATTTAATTAGTGTAGCATCTTTATTGTGTCGAACATTTAACAGTAGAAATTCTGGAAGCGCATGGGCAGTAGGCCAACAGGGTCCTGTAGAATTTGCCTGGCGCATAAGTAGCGAATTCCCGTTCGCTGTTCAACAAGCATTAGCATTAACTAAACCTGCTAAGTATTTTGGCACCTTAATTGATGTCTACAACTACACCCCATTGAATTCATTGTATTCACAATCTACAGATGCTGAAGGTGTTGTATCAGCTAATGAACAGTATTTAATGGCCGACACTAACAAACAAATCACACAAGGAGTGATCGACTATAACGGTAACATAACTTCCGGAATAATAAATCGCACCGCAGGTTACCTAAACTGGATTGTTGATTACCTGATTAACCAAGGTGTAAATCCGAATACATATCTATTACCGATGTTAAGAAATTATCAAGTAAACCTAACTTACAAAGTGGGCGGGTATACTGATCAAAAATTCTTACAGGTACTTGCTGAACAAGTTAGCCCAACAAGCACCAACGACAGCATTTTAGTACCAAATGAAAATTATAATGTTTATTTAAATGAAAAGCCGGTGCCAGTAGACGATATATCTTACAGTGCAGTTATCATTGAGAAAACAACCAATGGCTATAGCGTTCGTGGATATGATTTAACTAAGAGTTATTTTACAATTATTCCAAGTATTGTAAACAACAATGCTTCAAGAATTACTGTATTAAATCGTTCAGCAACAATCTACAAAGATTATCAAAACTTGCTGATGAACGTTCCTTATGGTTACGAGTTTACTAGCACACAACAAATCGCAGATTTCTTGATTAGCTACGAACGTTACCTAATGGCACAAGGATGGACATTTACAGAAACAGAGCCACAACTAGAACAACTTAAAGATTGGAAACTAAGTGTTCGTGAATTCTTATACTGGGCGCAACAGGGGTGGACAGCAGGCAGTATCTTAGTAGTAAGCCCTGTGTCATCGACCATAAATGCTGTCACATCGGGTGCGGTAACTGCTGGGATCGAAGATGCGCAGTATAGTAGCAAAGTTGTTGATCAAAACTTTAACCTAGTTAAAAATAATAACTACTCTGTCTATAGAACTCCTACAGAATTTAGACTAAACCTACAAGATCCTGCTAGTGTTATTGGATATGTAGAAGTTGATCTGGTGAGATATGAACACACACTAGTGTTTGATAATACCACAGTGTTTAACGACGTTATCTACCAACCGGAAAGCGGTAACCGCCAATTCCGTTTAAAACTAATTGGCCAACGTACTGCTAACTGGGACGGTAGTCTAAGTCCAGAAGGGTATGTATATAACAGTGGTGTGGTTGATGTTTGGAATCAAGGACAAGATTACCTTAAAGGTGACTTAGTAACTTATAAAGGACAATATTATACTGCCCTAATAGATACCCCTGCAAATCCATCATTCCAGTTCCAATCTTGGCAAGTATTGTCAGCGTCCGAAATACAAAAAGGTCTATTGCCTAATTTTAGCACAATCGCTGTGCAAAGTCAAGGATATTATGATAGCTATGCTAAGATACGCGACAAGGAACAACTAGCATATAGCCACGCACTTATAGGTTTTAGAGAGCGTCAATACCTTACTGATTTGGGCTTAACAGAAACAAGTCAAATTGAATTCTATAAAGGCTATATTGCGCAAAAAGGCAGCAAGAATGCTGTCGATGCGTTTACTAAAGCAACTATTAACAATTTAACCAGCAACATTGCCTTATACGAAGAATGGGCAGTACGTGTGGGTGAGTATGGCGCATTAACTAGCAACCCGTTTGTTGAGATTGCGCTTGATGAGAACATATTCGGTGTGAACCCAAGCGTGGCACGCTTTGTGGACCCAGCAGATAACAATATTGCTGATGGTATTAGTGTGTTTAATAGCAGCCAATTGTATAAATCTTATGGTTCTTACACTGCTAATATCGCATTATACAGAACAGAAAATAGCATTGTAGACAATGATATTCCTACAGCAGGATATGTGAATATCAATGATGTTGACACGCAGATATTTGATCTAACTAACTACACAGATCTAGATGGTAAAATTGGTAGCATGGGCAGTGGTTACTTAATTTGGGTAGCCAAAGACTTTACGCAAAATTGGAATGTATATCGTGTAACAGAAACAAACAATCATGTTACCGCAGTATCAAATAGCCTAAACGGTTATATTACATTCACCACAGATAATCCACATGGTTTTACCAAGTACAATGTATTTTTAGTTAAAGGATTTGATGCGCAGTTTGATGGGTTCTATCAAGTATTACAAGTCACATCAGCATCAAATATGCTGGTAAAATATCACGGCCCTGTGACAGATATTGCTAGCCTAACAACTCAATCTGGCAAAGGTATACTGTTCCGTATGGATAGTATGCGCTTTAGATACATGGAAGACAGTCGTATTTACGGTTTAGATAATCCACCTAACGGTTGGCGTGTAGGCGACAAAATTTGGATCGATAACGACGCACAAACATCAGCAGTGCAAGGTCAACCATTTGGTACACAACCTAGCGGTACATGGAAGGTATATGAAAAACAATACCCATGGGTCGTGGGACAAGAGGTACAAAAAGGCATCAGTGAATATAACGCTGCTGACCAATTTGGTACTAGTTTGCGCATGAGTGCAGATGGTTTAAGTGTAGTTGTCGGAGCTCCGGGTACGAACTCTAATGTTGGCCAAGTAAGCACATTCCTTAAAGATTTTGAAGGTAATCTAGTAGAAGGATTTACATTAAATCCTGCATCATCGTTGTCATCAAACACTTATGCGTTTGGTCATACTGTTGATCTAGCAACCGATGAGATTAAGACTCTTAAACTAGCGGTAGGCGCACCTAACAGCTGGTCTGGTAACGGATATGTTTATGTATACGATAAAACAATTACTAGCCAAACCTTTGAGCGCAGTCAGGTTATTGTTGGTAATGTAGCTGATCAGTTTGGCTACAGTTTATCATTTAATCAAACAGGCGAGTGGTTATACATTGGCGCACCTGGCAACAATACTGTATACGCTTATGGATTAAATCGTTTTGTTCCTACACAAAGTCAGGTAACATCTATAAACAACAAATACACAATGTATTTGAGCAGTAATATTGGGTCAATTAATGCTGGCGACACTGTTATACAAGCAAACACTGGTGCACGTGCAACAGTGGTGAGTGTAAACTCTTATACTGAATTAGTCGTTGATACTCTTACTAACTTTGTGTCTGCAATAAATGGGTCAGATGGCAACGTTGCTTTAGGTAACGTAACGATTCTTGCTAACCTAAGTGTTGTGAGCAGTGGTAACCTTGCTGTAAAAACAGTTTACCCATTTAACTTTGCAAGTAACGCGGTAACAAATACAGTTAATTTAACGTTCACTCCTGATGCTGGCATCGCTGGAGACGCAAACAGTCTATTAGTAACTACAGCAGATAAATTGTATATTCCTGATGTTGATTATGTATTTGAATACAATAACAATAGAATTAGATTTATTAATAACGGCGACACTACAAGTAATGCTAATATTGCGGCAACTACCGTCACTATTACTCAACGTCCGTACTATACGTTAGTTCAAGAGCTACCAATTCCTACAGGAAATAGCTGGGCACAATATGGTTTTGCACTATCAAGCAGTTATAATGGCGCACAACTAGCAGTTGGTGCACCTGGAGATACTGTAGCAGACAATGACGGTGTATTACAACCAGGTGCTGGTAGCGTTTATGTGTTTGATCGTGTGATTGAAGCATTTAACACTGTCACTGATGCGATTGCTGGTACAGGTGGGCGCGATTATCAAACAGAAAATGATATACTTAGCGTATATAAAGTGACAATCAGCGGCATTGAAGTTAACGACTATACTGTAGTTGGTACAAATATTATTAGATTTATTAACCCACCAGCAATTGGTCAAACGATCTTTGTTGAAGTAAACAAATTTAATCTACTAGAACGCTTAATTGGTGTAGATAGTTTAACAGGCGGATTATCAGCTATCCAAGCAAATGCTGCATTTGGCACAAGTTTAACAATTTGTTCTAACAACTGTGCGATTTACATTGGTGCACCATACTACGATAACGGCACTGAATATAACAGCGGTGCTGTGTGGAAATTCCACAATCGAGGTAGATTGTATGGTACCGACACTGGCTATGTACAAAATCCAGAATTTACCCCAATTAATACGATCCGCTTAAACAACTTTGAAGTTCGTATTAATCTTGGTCTCGAAGCTAACTTAACGGTTGCTGCAGGCGATTGGATTACACAGCCTAGCACTGGTGCAAATGTCCAAGTATTAGAAAGCACAACAGGTAACTATATTAAAGTTTCTAAATACCAAAACGCTAATGTGTTTGATATTGGTGCTAATGTCGCAGTTAACAGTGCGTGGCCTACAAGTAACGTAGCAGTGCGCTTAACATCACTTGATGAATTTGTAGGAGATATTAACAGTGCTAACATTTTTGGTGTTACTGCTACTAATGTCAACGGCTACTTACGTTTAGATTCAGACGTTACTGTGGCTAAAGATCAATTACGTATTCTATCAGGCACATTGTATGATGGTGCTGGCCCATTAGCTGAAGCTGAAATGATCGTGTTTGCATTCATGCAGATTATTGTAAACCCATTTGGTCTACCTGGTGAATACTTTGGCAACAAAGTTAAATTAGCAAGCAACGCATACATGTTGATTATTGGCAGTGCTCGTGGCACTACTAAAAACTTTACAACATTTGATGTAAGCACTACAGAAAATGGCACAGTAATTGATTACAACACTACTAGATTCCACGATAGTATTCCGGGCAGTGGTAGTGTTTATGTCTACGAATTGTATGATGATCCTCGCGATGCTGTAGAAAATCCAGGCCGCTATGCTTTTGCTCAACAGTTAGATCCAGGAAGTCTAGTACAAGGCGGCCAATTTGGCTATGCACTAGATATTGAAAATAATTCTATTACTATTAGTGCTCCCGGTGCAACTGTAGACGGAGCGCCAGACGGTTCAGGCACAGTGTACGTGTTTAATAATCCCACAGGCGGCCGTGGTTGGAATCTAATTCGCTACCAAGAAAAGCGTGTTGATTTAGACAGCGTAACACGTGCTTACCTGTATAACAGCCAAACCAATTTAATTGAAAATAATTTACAATTCATTGATCCTGCTAAAGGACGTATACTTGGCCAAGCTGAACAAGAAATTAGTTTTAAAACAGAATACGATCCTGCAATTTATAACCGTGGCTTTAACCCTAAGGCTGACATCAATCAAAATGTTTACTGGGGTGAAAACTACGTGAGTCAAGTATGGTGGAACTTGAGTAAAGTTCGCTATGTTGATTACGAACAAGATACTTTAGTATACCGCAGTCTACACTGGGGCAACTTGTTTGAAGGTAGCTCAATTGAAGTAAATGAATGGGTTAAAAGTTCAGTCCTACCAAGCCAATATGTAGAGTTTGGCAGCGACGGCGTGCCGTTATATGCAGACGATAGTGCTTACGTTGAGGAAATATTTGTAGACCCAACAACTAATATTATTACAAATAATTATTATTTCTGGGTGACAAATAAAACCACAGTGGATCCAAACAACCCAGCACGTAATATGCCTACTACTGCTATTGCTGATTTTATTAGCAATCCTAAAAACCAAGGCATACCATACGCAGCTATTATCCGCGGTGACGCTCTGGCATTCTACAATGTTGCAAATTACCTAAGTGCCGACAACGCAATCTTACACTTAGATCATCAATTGGCTATCAATACAGATATTATTCACAGTGAATACGAACTAGTACAAAAAGGAAATCCTAATAATCCTATTCCAACTAAGTTAGTTAATAAACTTATTGACAGCCTAGCAGGCATTGATAGTATAGGATCAACAGTGCCAGATCCGGCGCTTAGCCTGGCTGATCGCTACGGTATTAATGTTCGACCTCGACAAAGTATGTTTGTGGATAGACTACAAGCAATTAACGAACTAGTACAATATGCAAACAGCATATTTGTTGATAATCCTATTAGTGAACAGTTTGACCTAACAGGATTAAATGCTCAAGAGGCCGAACCCAACTTTAAATTGGGTGAGTATGATCAAGCCGTTACAACTGATGCAGAATTATCATACATTGACACAACATCATTGACTCCAGGATACCTAGTGTTAGTAAAAACTGACACAACACAAAATGGTCTATGGGTTTTATACGAACTGTCTGCAGATAAGACCTGGGCAATTTCTCGAGTGCAGAGTTATAAAACAAGTCTATACTGGAATTATGCCGATTGGTATGCAACTGGTTATACTAGTGCAACTAAACCTGATTTTAGCGTTGAAACTACAGTTGATGCACTAAAACTTGCAGGTACTGTGGGCACAGTAATTTACATCCGTAACGCTACAGGTAATAATACTTGGCAGTTAGTTGAAGCAGATGTTGATAATACTTTAAAAGTTGTGGGTATTCAAAACGGTACAATTCAGTTAGACACTAGTTTAGGCAACTACGCTAGTAATGAGTTAGGTTTTGGCAATCAAGACTTTGACAGTAAACGTTACGACCAAAACCCAAATAACGAAATTCGTGCAGTGGTATCGGCGTTGTATAACGATATCTTTATCAACACACTACAAGGTGAATTTAACAACTTGTTCTTTACATTGGTAAATTATTTACTGACTGAACAGACTTATGTTGATTGGCTATTCAAATCAAGTTTCATCAGTATTACTCATAAACTAAGAACCTTAAGCCAATTCCCGAGCTATGTAGTAGATAACCAAACTTACTATCAAAATTACATTGAAGAAGTTAAACCGTATCGTACTAAGATACGTGAGTATCTATTAGACTACACAGGTGAAGATATATTTGGTGGCGATATTACTGACTTTGATTTGCCAGCATATTATGATACACTTACTAACTATGGTATATTCCGTAGCCCAAGCGGTGAACAATCTTATGCGGACGAAGATAGTGCCACGTGGCAAACATGGCCATACAATCAATGGTACAATAATCGCACCTTACAGGTATATCAAATACAAATTGAAAATGCAGGTGCTAACTACGTAACACCTCCTACAGTAACTATTACTAGTGCTGATGGATACGGTAGTGGTGCAACTGCTGAAGCAATTATTGATGGAAACACTGGTGCAATTAGTAATATTGCAGTAACTAATAGCGGCATCGGGTATATCACCACACCAATAGTAACTATCAACGGTAGCTCTACAGAAAGTGCAACTGCGTACCCAGTGATGTACAATCCTATGGTACGTACCTTTGACAGTAAACTAAAATTCGACCGTGTAAAATATACAAGTAACGTTAAAGTTTGGTCAGCAAATACTGTTTACTACAAAACAGAATTTGATGCTAACGGCCAAATTTCAAGCGGCGATATTGTAACATACGCATTCCAAGACGGCAACGTAATGATACGCAAAGCCTACTTTATAAATGCAAATATTACAACAAGCACACAGTTTATTCCAAGTGATTACACAGTATGCCCACCAAGCTTCTTTGACAATGCTAACGATCGTATTGTGGGGTACTATGAACCTGCAGATACTATGCCAGCTGTAGACACGATTCAAACAGCAATCACAGTAGCAAATGCAGCCACAACTACTGATACTATCTATGTGTACAATGCATCAAGCCTTGCTAAAAACATGTACATCAGTGAAAGTAACGTTGCGGCTGGTTATGTTACAGGCATAATTAGTAACGTAAATATGCAGGTGAACAGCCTAGGATACTTCTTCGGTAATCTATCTAACAATAGATCGTCGATTGAAGGCATCTCAAACATGAGCGGGCTACAAGTAGGACAATATGTTACAGGCGCTAACATTGGATTTGAAGCTACTATTGTAAGTATTAATACTACAACTAATAGCGTCAACTTAACAGATACAGTTAGTGGCAACGTAACATTGGCTAACATTAGTTTCGGCGGTATACCTATTAAAGTTACACAGGTTAAATTAACAACCAACGTAACCCTAGATACCGACACTACAATCTATGCTCGTTATGATAGCTTAGAGCAACTTGTACCTGGGGTAACGTACCCAACAGCAGTAACGCAAAGTGCGCCATTTAAACTAAATCCGTTATTTGGCCGTAGCTGGGATATTGCTCCATTTGACCCTGTGCAATACAGCAAAGATGGTATAGCGTTGCTGTCATCAAGCGTATACGATCAAGCAATATACAGCTTGTATGCTAACTTAGCATTAGGTACACGTCCAGAGGACATTATTACAGCAGGCGGTCAGTTCATTGACACATATCACAGTTATGCACCAGAAGAGTTAGTTCCTGGTATCACGTTTGATACGTTGGATATGCGTGTTTATACTAAGATTGAAAATGGTGCAAATATTGTAGCTTATCGATACTTTGATAACATGATCAATCAGCCCGACCTATTGAGAATTGACGGTAGTGCTATTACTAAACTTGAAATTCCGTTGGCTATAACTGATAGTAACATCTATGTAACTGACGCAAGTATACTATATACACCTAATCCAACTTTCCTACGTCCTGGTGTGGTGTTTATCAATGGTGAACGTATTACATACTATAAGAAAACTATCTACACACCAACTGCGTGGTCTGCTAATACAGCCTACGTTGCAGGTTCGGCAATTAGTAATGATGGTACAAACTATATAGTAATCGGCAACGTGGTCGCTAATGCTTGGAGTTATGTAAATTCTGCCAACGTGCAAGTTCTTCCTGGACTAAACGTTCTGGGTCAATTGATGCGCGGAACACAAGGTACTGCTGCACCGCTAGTCCAACCTTACTGGTCAGATGTTGTTGATGCTAGCCAAGCTCAACGTGTTCCTGGCACAACATTTGGTAACCTAATGCTTACTGCTAACGTGTTACTAAACAGCGGGTCGGGCACAGCGATTGACGGCAGCGGATTAGACGGGTCAACTACTGCTGGTGCAGTATTCCTTAAATCCGGAGTGTTGGGTTCAAGTGTAATCCCAGGCATTAACAATTCGCTAGTAACTGAAGATGCGATAAATACGATAACATCAGAAAATGACGATGACCTTTATACTGAGAATTAATTTATGTCTATTAAAATAACGCAATTAGGAAATTTAACCGGAGTTTACGGTAATACTATTATACCAGTAGTAGCAAATGTCGCAGGCGACTGGACTACTGTAAAAGGTAATTTAACACAGTTTGGTACATATATAAACCAAGCAGAAATTCCGTATGGTAATATCATTCCTGTAGCTGATGCTGTTTATAGTTTAGGAACACCGTCATATCGCTTTAAAGATTTATATTTGCTAGGATCCACAATTTATTTAGGCAATGCTACTATTTCTATAGCAAATGCAGCTATTACTGCGTCACTGCCAATTACTGCATCGTCAGTTAATGCAAGTAACATAAATGTTACTAACGAACTTAATGTTAGCAATCTATCTGTTACCTCAATAACCACAACAGATCTTACTACAACCGGAACAGTTACAGCGTCTGAGATTTCTGCAACCGGTAATATAACAGCAGGCACAGTAACCACGTCTAACATTAGTGTAAGTGGTGAGTTAACTGCATCAAACTTAGCGGTATCGGGTAACACAATTAACGTAGGTAGCGCAGTACTTGATGTATCAACTGGTGCGTTACAAAGTAGTGTGCCAATCGAAGGGAATCTTACTTCAACCGCAAACTTAACTATGCAGGGCACACGTATTGAGTTTGCCCAAGGTGCTTACATTGTTGAAGAAGAAGTTTATGGTAGCCCGGGAGAATTTGCCTTAACATTAACCAGTGCCGAAGATGGTATTGTTGGTTTAAATGCTATGGATGCTAATGCTAACGTTGTTAGTAGCGTGGTTGTGAGTAACGTAGCTGTACAATTAAATGTAGCAAACATTGATCCGGGTACCGGAAATGTTAACGTTTGGTATTTTGACTCGATAGGCGGCGCAATTTTTCCAGACAACACACGACAAGATACTGCATATGATCCATCAGTTGACTATAGTAATGTTAAAGTTGCATCATATCTATCAAGTCAAAATATTGCAAGTTACAGTAATGTAAACGTTCAATCATTACTTCCATCTTATAGCGGACTTGTTGGAAATAACATGGAAGTAGGTCTTGCAAATTCTGTGTTTGTATATACACAACTATCAATAGGCGCTATAAGCCCAATTAATTATGCAAATACGGTATTGGCCGGAACAAATGAGGCCAATGGATATGTGCAATTAAATATCCAAAATATTAATACTGTGGGTAATTTGGTTAGTGCTGATTTTATTGCTACTGCGCCAAATGGCTCAGATACTACAAACTTCATCGATATGGGTATTAATGGTAACAATTATAGCCAATCGTTTTGGACCATCAGTGGTGCAAATGATGGTTATGTTTTTATCAATGGTGGACATTTAACATTAGGTACAGATACTCCCAATAAGACAGTTAGTATTCACACTGGTGGGATACTTGCTAATAATATCGTAACTACATTTAGTTCAAGTAACGTTACAATTAAACCAAACTTAGTGGTAACTAATAGCTATGTGCCATCTCTTGCAAATAGCGCAGGTGTAGCAGGACAAGTTGTGTGGGACAGTGGCTATGTTTACATTTGTGTGGCAACTAACACGTGGAAACGTGCTAATATCAGCACTTGGTAATAAAAACCATGAATAAAAACGCGATAAATAAGAATATGGACGAAAAACAACCTACTCCGCAACCTGAAAAAAATCCGGACGAGAAGAGTGGAATATATGTAGAAGGGCGTATTAAAATATTTGACCCCGAAACAAAAGAAGTATACGTAAATGGACGAGCATAAATGAATTCAACGGCGAAATTAGACATTAAAGGTTTTTTAAAGATATTTGACCCTATCAGCATGGAAGTACTTGTTGAAAAAACAAATGCCATCCATTACGAAAATTTCTCAGCGGCCCTAGCACAAAACGTAGCCAACAAAGGTACTAACTTTATTACAGAAATGCACTTTGGCAATGGTGGTACTACAGTTGATCCTACAGGCGTTATTACATATTTGCCTACTAATACTAACGTAGCAAACGCAGACTTGTACAATCCTACATATTACAAGATTGTAGATGACACAAATGCTGCTAATACAGATCCTGTGAATAACAAAATGGTAGTAAGCCATACACCAGGATTAAAATATACAGATATTGTAGTAAGTTGTTTACTTGACTACGGTGAGCCTAGCGGACAAGCGGTGTTTGATAATAGTCAAACACTCACAGGCGACTTTGTTTTTGACGAATTGGGGTTGTTTGGTTATGTAAGTGGTGCGAGCGGTCTGGGAGCAGGCTTGCCGTTGCTAACACATGTAATCTTTAGTCCAGTACAAAAAGCATTAAATCGTTTAATACAAATAGAATATACAGTTCGAGTACAAACTCTAACTAATTTGACAGCATAACTAGGAAGATAAAATGTCATACATTGTAAATTTACCAGACGGTACCTTACTAACAACAATTTTAGATGGTACTGTAAATAACACAGCGTCTAGTCTGACGCTAGTGGGTCGCAACTATAGCGGCTACGGTGAAATTATAGCAGAGGATCTAGTAGCACTACTAGTAAACTTTTCTAAAAATACTTCACCAGCTAATCCAAATACTGGACAAATTTGGTATGACAGTGGCAACAAGTTAGTTAAGGTTTATACTGGCACATCTTGGAAAAATGTTGGGTCAGCAACTTACTCATCAACTGCACCAAGTACTACAGTTGGCGGCGACTTCTGGTGGGACAGTGATGACAAACAACTATATTGCTACGATGGTACAAGCCCATATGATATTTCAGGTTGGACTTTAGTAGGCCCTGGATATAGCAGTGCATCTGGCTACGGTAAGAGTGGCGCACTATTTGAAACTATTTCAGACGGCACAACATGGCACCATGTGGTATCGATGTACATCGACGGCACACGTTATGCAATCGTATCTGAAGAATCATTCACACCTAATGTAAGTATTACTGGTTTTGGTGAACTACAGATTGGATGGAACATGAGCTCAGACGGAACTAAAGGTTACGTCTGGGGAACTGCAAACAACGCTAGTTACCTAGGTGGTCAACCAGCGGCTAATTATTTCCGTAACAACATCAATAACAGTGGCACTGGTACACTATCGATTGTAAACAACGGTGGGTTAACTGCTGGTGCATACGGACAATTTGTTGCTAATATTACAAGTAATAATGTAAGCCTGCACAACACAGTTACTGGTAGTTTAAATCTAGTAAACAAAGGTAATGTGGCACTAACAGTTACGTCATCGGGCCAAATAACAGTAAACACAGACCCAGCAGTGGCATTAGGTGTAGCAACAAAACAATATGTAGATAATAAATTCAACGACACTGTGTTATACGGTGTACCTGTTGCACCAACCGCGCCATTTGGTACTGCTAATACAATGTTAGCTACAACAGAATTCGTTGTAAACAATTCGGGATTCTACAAATACAAGATCTACCAAGGCAATAGTCATATGTGGATCAACGACAGCGGCGCAGGTAGTGCTAACTTAGTATTAGATGGCACAACCGTAATGACTGCCACAGCAAGTGGAGTAGTATTAAATAATGGTGCTACTGCTACAACACAAGGACAGACCTATAACACTTCGGGCAATAGTTTAGTTGCTACTACGCAGTTTGCTAAAACAGCAACAACATGGTGGGGCGGCAGTGCTAAGTTTGTAAGTAATATTGCACCTGCGGTAGGTGTAAATGACATTGGAAGCAACGACGGTGACTTCTGGTTCCAATACGCAGAATAATATAAGGTAAAGTAATGCCATATTCAATAACGACTACATCAGGTGCTCCAGTAGCAACCGTACAAGACGCAACGATTAATACAACATCGACCGCACTAACTCTAATTGGTAGAGATTATGCAGGATACGGTGCATTTCTTAACGAAAACTTTGTTCACCTATTAGAAAACTTTGCAGCAAATGTAGCACCTAGTCAAAAGTTAACAGGCCAAATTTGGTACGATACTAGTGCAAACACATTAAAAGTTTGGAATACGAGTATCAATGCGTGGAAACCAATCAGTAGTTCGTTGGCACAGGCAAATGAACCAGACGGCGTAGATTCGAGTCAAGGTGATTTGTGGTTTGATACTGTTAATAATCAACTCCATGCTTATAATAACGGATGGCAACTAATAGGCCCGCAGATAACAGAAACCGATGGTACTACATCTGGTTCGGTTGTTGAGGTAATACAAGATTCTAGTGATATTAATCACACAGTAATTAAACTATATGTAAGAAATACAGTAGTTGGTATTATTAGTTCTGATGCGGCATTTACACCTAAGACTTCAATCAATGGGTTCTCTACTATCAAACCTGGTTTCAACTTAGCAAGCTCCACAGCAGTCGCTGATGCACAATATAATGGTGAAACTACTAATGCAACGACATTAAACGGTGTTACATCGGCACAATTTTTACGTAGTGATCAACCGTCTACTACAGCATACGCATTAAGCGTGGGTAATTTAGTTGTTGGCAGTGCATTGGCATTGAACGAAATTACTAGTAACAGTGAAGTACAAATTCAAAGCCTACTACCTAGTTACGATTTAAACTTATATACTAATTTTTCCGGTACGCCAAGTCGTACTTTGGGTATTAGCGGAGCAACTGGTGGTGTTACTGTAGACAACGCATTAGCAGTGTTGGGAGCATTTAGTGTAGATGGCACAACTACATTATCTGGAACTATTACTTTAGGTGATGTAACTACTTTACAAAATAAAATTATACCTAGCGCAGATGGCTCGATCGATATCGGCGCTACAGCTACAAGATTTGCTAATGTACATGCTACATACTTTAATGGTATTTTTAACGGTAATGTACTAGCACAACAAATTACAGTAGGTAATGTAAATATTTCTACAACAGCAATTACAGTAAATGGCAACACTATGGCTACTCAGTCATATGTTACATCTTATGTACAAACAGCTGGCCGTAATAGTCAAGGTACCAGAACAATTAGTACCAGTGGCCCTAGTGGCGGCTCAAACGGTGATATCTGGTACCAGGTGTAACTATGCCTAAATTGTGGGTCAATGATAGCGGTACATGGAAACAAGTACAGCGTGCCTGGGTAAATCAAAGTGGCACATGGAAACCTTTAAAACAGGGTTTTGTCAACGACAACGGTATTAATCGTCAATTTTATCCCGAAGTAACAGGTAATGTAACATATTCTGTTCCAGGGCTATATACGTACACAGTTCCTGCAGGCATCACAAGCCTACAAATTACAGTAGCTGGCGCAGGAGGCGGTGGCGGCGGCGGCGACGGTAGTTATTCAGGCCATGTAGGGTATGGCGGTAACGTTGTTACTTGGACATCAAGAACTATATGGCCGGGAAACACCTTAGTTATTAGTGTAGGTTCTCCCGGACTTGCAGGTAGCACTGGCGGTGGAGCGGCGGGCGGATTGGGCGGTACAGATGCACGCGGCATATCCTACGGCGGCCGTGGCGGTAATAGTGGCGGATCTGGCTCGAGTGGCTCGGGTGGGGGCGGCGGCGCCGCAAGTTGGGTAGTAATGAATAGTGGTAATGTTGCCTGTGCCGCAGGCGGCTCAGGTGGAGGTGGTGCCGGTGTTAACTCTGCAGGGTTAGGAATACTTAATATTAGTGCTAACCCGTATACTTACGGCTCACAAGGTCAAGATAAGTCGGGAGATGGTGGCGGTGCTGGTGGTGGTGGAGGTGGTTCTCTGCGAGGTGCTCCAGGCGGCCAAACAGTTGCTGGCGATAATGGCGCATATTCTGGCGGTTACGGATTAAGCTATGTTACACCTGTACCAAGTGAAGGCGGCAATTCGTCAGGGTATACTAGCAGCATAGCATCAAACGGTGGCTCTGCAGCCGCAGATGGGTCTGCGGGATATGTTACGATTGTGCCTTTAATTTAAGAGATCGTAATCAAGATAAATAAGTATATTATTAAATAGGTTTAAAATATGTCATATACAGTTACTACAACAGCTGGTGCAACAATAGCAACAGTAGCAGACGGTACAGTAAATACCACAGCAACTAGTCTTACACTTATTGGTAAGAACTATGCTGGTTACGGTATTTTCTTAAACGAGAATTATGTTCAGTTACTAGAGAATTTTAGTAACAGTACTGCTCCTACAGCACCTTTAACAGGTCAATTATGGTATGACAGCACAAACGATATTTTAAAAGTCTACAATGCTACAACAAATACATGGAAACCTATTTCAAGCTCAATCTCACAATCAACAGCACCTTCAGCAAGTATTAGTGTAACTGGTGATATTTGGTGGGATACAACTAACGCACAATTAAAGGTATGGTCAGGAAGTTCTTGGGTAACCATTGGTCCTGCATACACAAGCACATCAGGTACTAGCGGGCCAGTTACTGAAAGTATCAATGACAGTGGTGGCAATCCTCATGCTGTTACTAAATTCTATGTATCAAATCAGGTTATTGCTATATTAAGTAAAGATGCAACATTTACACCACAGACAAGTATTCCTGGTTTTAGTACAATCATTCCAGGGTTGAACCTAATCAGTCAAAGTACTTTAGCTGGAGCACAGTTCACTGGCGCCACAACTGGCGCAAGTACATTAGGTGGTTACACAGCGAGTCAATTCTTACGTAGCGATATTGCTCAAACAACAAGTTATGCGTTTGGCGCAGCTGGCGGGTTAACTGTGGGCAGTGATTTAACATTTGATACCAGTTCAGGTACAGCAGTAGTAGCAGAAACAACGTCAAATAAAAATATACGTATTGATATAAACAAAAGTGGTGTTACAACAACAGCTTTGACAATTGCCGCAAGTACTAATACAATAACAGTAGCAAATGCTCTAGCAGTTACAGGTAATATTTCTGTAAGCGGTGGATTAACTATTGCATCAGGAAAACATATTACTCCAGCAGCTAACGCAACTAGCTTCTTAGGATCAGCAACTAGTAGATTTGCCAACGTGTACGCTACATATTTTGTTGGTCAAGCGATTACATCACAATACGCTGACTTAGCGGAACGTTTTGAAGCCGATACAACTTATGCTCCAGGTACGGTTGTTGAGCTAGGCGGAGTAAAAGAAATTACAGCAGCTGCTGAAGAACTAACAGAAAAAGTGTTTGGTGTTATTAGTACTGCGGCAGGGTTCTTGATGAACGGTGAAGCAGGCAATAATTTTACACACCCACCAGTAGCAATGAGCGGAAGAGTTCCTGTTCGTGTAACAGGTTGTGTATCCAAAGGCGATCGTTTAGTAAGCGCAGGCAATGGTATTGCACGTGCAGCGGCACGTAATGAATTAACACCATTTAACGTAATTGGCCGCGCACTAGAAGATAAGCACACGAGCGAAGAAGGCACAGTTGAAGCCATTGTAAAACTAAATAGCTAAAAGGGTATAAAAAGACATGTCGTACGCACAAGGTGGATTGATACAAGCCAATGACTATAATAATTTAGCCTGGGGTGGCAATACCACTGGTACATATAATAGTTCTGTAACAAATTTGGCACAGGTGATGGGTGTAGGGTATGGTTATAGAGGTTATGGCCAAACAATTACTGCTATTAACGTTGTAGACATTGGCAGCACAGTTACAGGTACTCAATGGGCGGGTCTAATTTATCTAACTAATCGTGCATTAGGTCACCAAAGCGGCGCAGGCGCACAATTAGGCTCAGGCGGTAACATCGGTACTACAGCAGGTAGTACAATCACAGCGTATGGTAACGTAGCAACAGCAGTTGGTACCGTTAATACTAATGCAAATACAGCATCTGCACAAGGTAGCACAACTACTGGTAGTGTTTTTACAGCTAACCCAAATGGTGGTTCTGGAACAATTTCAGGATCGTGGACTCGTACAGTTACTTTTGCAAGTGCTAATGCTGCTCGCTACTTCTTTAACTCCGGTGGTCAAATTAATTGGGTTATCACAGGTGCAACTAATAATAACGGCACGCTACGTAGTGCTGATTTAGTAACGCAATGGGCAACATATCAAGCAGGTGGCAGTGTTAAAAATAGCAGTGCAACCCCTAGAACAGGTAGCGGTGGCACACAAAACACTGCAAACACAGGATTAGGCTACTGGGCTTTAACAACATTGGCACAAGAATGTTCAAAAATTACATCAGCAAACTATCGTTATGAATATAACAGTGATTATACCACTGTAAGTTTACGCACAAATGGAGTACAAGGGTCTAACGGCGATGTAGGATCTATTTTATACATTGACTTTGGTTGGTACATGTTCTCAACTTATGCAGGGTTAAACGATAACGTTGATGTTACGGTGTCACATCGCATTGATATAGTGTATCCAGAAAGTACTTACTTGGCAAACACCTGGGGCACAGTAACTATATCATAATGGTTGCTTTTTTCTACTAGGGTCGCTATACTAGATAATTACTAGTATGAGCGACTTAAATCAATTAATCCAAGAAATACGGTTAGCCACTGACTATCAAGTCAATAAACGTATCTTACGAGAAAAAATCCAAACAGACTTACAAGTAGCACATGCTGGTGGCTTATTTAAAGTTACACCAGAGCTAATAGCGTTTATTAACAGCTGGGATAGCGATGAACTGTTCTTAGAAGATACATACCAAAATCCAATCAAAGTTAATCGAAAAGAATTTCTAGAACTGTGTAAACAGCATTATCAAATGGTAATGAATACATGGCATATTCAACATGAAGAAATCAAACGTGCCCGTAAAGTCTAGAGGGGTATTAGTATTTGCCTTCAACACAGAAAAGACTGATTATGTTCGTATAGCAGAACAAGCTGCACGACTTGTTCATCACACATTAAATCTTCCTATCACATTAGTCACTGAACCCGGTGTTATGTCAGAACACTTTGACACTACTATATATGTAGATAACACACTTAAAAATTTCAAAGTTGGTGAACAAGGTAGTTGGCGTAACGGTGATAGATTTAGAGCTTATGAACTTAGCCCATACAATGAAACCTTATTAATAGATACAGACTACTTAATGCTAGATGATAGCCTGCTTAAGTTATTTGAACAGGATTTTGATTATCGTATTATGAGCTGGAACAATAAACCTGCAACTCCTTGGTTACTAAAAATGGGAATGTATAGTCACGAGTACTTATGGGCAACTGCTATATTATTCCGCAAAACTCCCAGGGCCAAGATGTTATTTGATCTTGTGGGTAGAGTGCAACGCAATTATGATTACTATAGAAGACTATATCATATGCGCGAAGGAAACTTCCGCAATGATTATGCTTTTACTATTGCTAATAATATCTTAAATGGTTACGATTTAAACTTTGATCAAGGCATAGTTACACCTATGCTAACTTTTGCTGATGTTACAACCAGCATCGCACCTAAAGGAAATATGTTAGTGGTCAAAGAGCAAGAACGAGCCTATGTAATACCCCGCCAAAATATACACGTTATGGATAAAGGGTATCTGTTAAGTGACAACTTTAATGAATTCGTTAATACCGTATGCGCAGAGTAGATCAATATAAAGCACAGCAGGGATTTTTCACAATAGCACAGAATAGTAGTGATGTAGATTACCTACGCCTGGCATATCTACAAGCATTAAGTATCAAATTAACCATGCCTGGTAGTCTATATGCTGTAGCAGTCGACACAAATACCTTAGCGTTGGTCACAGAAGAACATCGCAAGGTGTTTGACTATGTCATTACTATAGAAAACGATGAATCAGCCTATGATGACTGGAAACTACGTAACGAATGGCAGGCATTTTTCCTGACCCCATTTAAAGAAACCATTAAATTAGAAAGCGACATAGTATTCACTCGTAGTATTGCACATTGGTGGAATACGTTCAGACTTAAGAACATAGTGCTTAGCCAAGGCTGTAGAGATTATTATGGTAATCTAAGCCGTGACCGAACATATCGACAGTTGTTTGACGATAACCAATTACCAGATGTATATAATGGCTTAATGTATTTCCGTTATAGTCCTGAGGCCGCTGAGTTCTTTTGGTATGCAAGATTGATATTTCAAAACTGGCCAGACGTCAAAAATACCTTAGTTAAATGCTACGACGACGAACCTACTACTGATGTAGTCTACGCACTTGCGGCCAAGATCATAGGTGAAGAAAAGTGTACTATTCCGGGTGTGGATTTTATTAACTTTACTCATATGAAGTCGGCAATTAATAAATTTGCTAGTACACATAACTGGCAGGACTTAGTAGTACACGAAGTTGATGCACCAATGGTTAGAATAAACAACATAAATCAATATCATCCCTTGCACTATCAAAATAAAGAATGGGTAACAGATGAATTAATCAAGGAGTATGCTGATGAATTGGCAAGAAGAGTTTGAGTCAGCCCTTCAAGCATTTGGTACTATAGTAGAAGAACCAATTGAATACCGACTGCATTACGATTTGGGCGGTAATATTACCATGTGTACTATGCAACAACACCCGACAACAACAGATTACATTGTTGTAGATCGAGAAACCTACAGCAATTATACCAAATATTGTGTTGATATTGTTAAAAAACGACTAAAAAAGATTGACATCAACCCCGGAGTGAGTGTACAATTAAAACGTAGCAATCAAGGTTATGCGGCGGCTAAAGACCACGCGGGCATTCTGTTGGAACCTGGTGAAGAATATTCTAGTGTAGAGTACTATGAAGCAAATTATTGATATAGCAGATTTAGACGTAATATATTTGAGCTATGATGAGCCCAAAAAGGAAGAGTTTTGGATTAAAATTCAGAACATGGTGCCATGGGCTCGTCGTGTAGATGGAGTAAAAGGAAGTGATGCCGCACACAAAGCAGCCGCAGACGCAAGTGAAACAGATAGGTTTGTACTCATCGACGGCGATAATATCCCGGATAGTGAATTTTTTAACCTTCAACTCAATCTCGATGATAGCAACCGTACTAAAGTTTTTCGTTGGCGAGCGAGGAATACGATTAACGGACTCCAATACGGAAACGGGGGACTTAGCTGTTGGACAAAAGACTTCGTCTACAACATGCGCACTCACGAAGCCTCAGACGGTGACGCAAAAAACGATGTAGAGTTTTGTTTCTACGCAGACTATTGGCCAATGGCAGACTGTTATAGTACAACATATCCTAACCAAAGCCCATTCCAAGCCTGGCGTGCAGGATTTCGTGAAGGTGTTAAGATGTGTTTAGATCGCGGAGCGAAGCCCAGTCTAGAAGAATTTGAAAAGCGTGTACATAGTCGCAACTATGACAACCTGTGTATTTGGCAAACAGTTGGAGCAGATGTTGAAAACGGATTCTGGGCAATATATGGCGCAAGACTTGGAACATATATGACTATGCTACGTGACTGGGATTATAAATTAGTACAAGACTTTGACCATCTGGCATTTTTATGGGAATCATTTAGTAAAGATGACCCAACAGCCTGCACTAATGTAGGCGATACCTTACGCACGCGGTTAGGGTTGCCTATTGTAGATATGGATCCAGATGAAAGTAAGTTTTTTAAGCACCACTATAAGAGTAATTTCCGCAATAAAGGAATAATGGAACGTGAGTAAATCAAAATTTATGTCAGCTGCAGAAGAAATGCAGGACAAGTTAGGTCCTAGTCTCTGTTTAGCCAAATGGCAACAGGTAAGCCTACACTTACCAACCGGACTTAATAACAGTTGCTACCATCCGCCATTGCATGAAATGGATGCGCAGGTAGTTGAGTTTCACCCCAGTGCTATTCATAATACACAGTATAAGAAAGAGCAACGTAAAAAAATGCTTGAGGGCGAACGTCCTAAGGAATGTAACTACTGCTGGACTATGGAAGATGCAGGACACCTGAGTGATCGTCACTACCGTAGTGGCGAGCCATGGGCGGCAGAACACTATGATGCTATTAAGAATATGCCGTGGGACGCAGATGTTACTCCTAGTTATGTAGAAGTAAACTTTAGTCACGGGTGTAACTTGGCATGTTCATATTGCAGTCCGCAGTTTAGTACAGAATGGCAGAAAGACATTGACCGCTGGGGTGCTTATCCAACTAAACAACCACATAACGACCCTATGCACTTTAAGGGTCGCAGACAACCTATCCCTGTACGTGAAAACAATCCCTATGTTGAAGCATTTTGGGCATGGTGGCCAGAGCTATATCCACAACTAAAACACTTCCGTATGACTGGGGGTGAGCCATTGATGGATAAGAACACACATCGTGTGTTTGATTATATCCTTGCGGCACCTAAAGCAGACCTGCACGTTGACGTTACAAGTAACTTTAGTGTAGAGCCACAACTGTTCAACAAGTACCTAGACAAAGTTAAAGACTTATGTACAGGCACAAAGATTGAACACTTTATGCAATATGTGAGTATAGACACAGGTATCCCGGAACATGCAGAATACATTCGTCGCGGATTAAATTATAATCGTCTTAACGAATATGTTAATCGCTTTTTAACAGAAATCCCAGGCCGGAACAGTTTAACGTTTATCATTACAATGAATAACCTCAGTATCTTAGGTCTGAAGAGATTATTAGAGCAGATTTTAATCTTGCGCAGACTCCACAGCACTACATATCAACGTGTGTGGTTTGATACTCCTGTATTGAGAACCCCACATTGGCAAAGTTTGCAAATCTTACCAGAAGCGTATGTAGGTATCCTAGAAGATGCTGTTAAGTGGATGGAGCAACATAAGATCGAAGAAGGTAGTAATCGCTTTGATGGCTTTAAAGACTATGAAATTCAACGTATGAAGCGCGATATTGACTGGATGAAGAAAGGCAAGAAACTAAGCGAAAAATATATTAACGATACACGTGCTGACTTTTATCGTTTCTTTAATGAGTACGATAAACGTCGTGGAGCATATGACGAATATGCTAAACCGTTTGAACTTGTATTCCCGCAAATGAAAGAATTCTGGAACGAATGTAAGTACCATGCCGAAAATTGATTTATACACAGTACGAGATCAGGACAATTTTGTATTTGATAATTTTTTAGATAACATTAATTTAATTGAAGTTGCTGATCTTAATCAGTTATGGAACCAGGATCATCACTATGTGGTACTTAATAGAAATAAGATCCTCAGCCCCCACAACACAGTGATCAACGGAATTGATAACAACATCAGAGAGTTCTTATCAGCAAACTCCAAGAACAAAGTAATCATAAATGATTATCATGAAGTAAGTAAAGGCCATTACGATTTTTTAAAGAAATACGATTTACTTAAATTTGCAGATAATCGTCAATTATTAATTATTGCTACAGATATGCCCAATGATGGATTTTGTGGCATAGATATGCACTTACCTATAATTGTATCTCCTCAAAATATTGCAATCTCTCTACAAAATTTTGAAAAAATATACGAGAAAACAAATAAACCCTATACATTTTCGTGCTACAATGGTAGAGCATCATCGCATCGTGTTGTGTTAATCGAAATGTTAAGCCAATCTGGTGCGCTTGATAATGCGTTGTGGTCTTTAAACTCTACAAATTTTGATACAGCATACATACGTGAAATGTATGGGATAAGCCCATCGCTAGACCATGTACGCTTACATAGTGTTCCTGATGAATATGAACATTATAAAAATATAGTGCAGAACAATATTTGGGGGACTGACATCCATGATATTAAAAAGGTGTGGGGCGCTGACGATCACTTAGTTAAACCAATGGTACCAAATTTGTACATTGATACCTATTTCACAGTGATTACAGAAACTAATTATGAAATTGGTGTGCAACCATTGACTGAAAAGATATGGCGACCTATTCTAATGGGCCACCCATTTATATCTGTAACTACTCCATACTATTATAAGACACTTAAGAAAAATGGTTTTAAAACATTTGGCTCGTTAATTGACGAATCGTTTGATGAAATTGAGAATCCTGCTGATAGACTAAAGAGAACGGCTGAAACTATAATATCATTATCAAGAATGTCATTGGATGGGCTAAACTCATTTTTAAAGGAAGCGCGAGCAATTTGTGAGCATAATCGAGAAGAGTGCCTGTCGAGGTATGGTCGACAACTATTAACTAATCATACTAACATGCGCAATTTTCTAATAAAAAATTTCAACTATGCCTAAACAATCCAACGAAACATTAATAGAATATAAAGAGCGTGTCATTGACACTAAGAGTGCTAGCTTCTGTGGAGCCAAATGGTACAATGCTACTATCTGGTTAGGATCAGGGCAGACTACCAGTTGCCATCACCCCTTGCCGCATGCTATCAATGAACAAACAATTATGTTCAACCCTAAAGCAATTCACAACACTGAAGAAAAGAAAGACCAGCGTCGTCAAATGCAAGCAGGTGAGCGACCAAGCGGGTGTGAGTACTGCTGGAAGTTAGAAGATGCCAAGGCCAGTAGTGATAGAATTTATAAAACAATTATTTACAGTGATGAGGACTTAAATGCAGCATTTAATACACCGCCTGAAGCAGACGTTAATCTACAAACTTTGGAGATCGCATTTGACCGAACTTGTCAGTTTGCTTGTAGCTATTGTAACCCTGCTTTTAGCACTGCCTGGGTACGAGATATTAAGCGCAATGGAGCCTATGAACATCTCGTATCTGACGGACGCAATCACTTTACTCACCCTCATGATAGCAGTCAACTTTTTACACCTGATCAGGTTAACCCTTACGCTGAGGCGTTCTTTGCGTGGTGGGAATCAGACTTACACAAAACCTTAAAGGAACTGCGTATCACAGGTGGTGAACCTCTGATGAGTCCATACCTGTGGCGATTGATTGATTGGTTTAAAGCAAACAAAGGCAAGAGTAAGACACGTCTTGCTATTAACAGTAACTTAGGATTTGAACGTGAAAAACTTGAAAGACTTTTGGATGCGTGTGAAGGCATCGAACTTGATATCTATACCAGCAATGAATCTTGGGGCCGCCATGCCATGTATATACGCGATGGTTTGGATTGGAGCCAGTGGGTTAATAATGTACGTTATTTACTGGATAGTAAGAAACTGCGAGGCCTCCATGTTATGTGCACCATCAATGCCCTTTGTTTATTTTCACTAACAGAATTATTATGGGAAATTGTTGAGCTTAAAAAGAAATATGGCAAAGATAGTATTAACTTTACTCTAAACATCTTACGATTCCCAAGTTTCCAAAGCCCACTAATCTTGCCCTTAGAGTTCAGAGAAGAAGCGTGCCGCAAACTAAATCACTTGTTTAACGCCTCACTAAAAATAGGTAATCTGGATTATCTACATGAATTTGAACGTGAACACATTGTTAGATTGATGACTTACTTAAGAGACGTGGATAGTCCGCACAGTGGGGCACTAAGTAAAGAAATCTTACAGCGTGACTTTAAGAACTTCTACCAACAATACGACCAGCGCAGAGGAAAAGACTTTAAATATACTTTTCCAGAACTAAAAGAGTGGTACGATAATTTATGATTCTAGCATTTGGTTGTTCGGTTACACACGGAGCAGATTTAGTACATCCGGGTCAGCACAGTGATAATATAGAATTTAGCTATCCTAATCTTATTGCTGATGCCCTTGGCGAGACATGCCTAAATCTTGCTGAATGTGGGATTAGCAACGAAGGTATATATCACAAAGCATTAGATGTATTAAACAGTAAGGGGCCTGAAGTTACCAGGGTGATCATTGGCTGGACCAGTGATGTTAGAGAATATTGGCGAGCCGACGGTAGAGATTGGTATTTTATCCCTAGCTGGTGCGCCACTAACAAGGTTGGTGCAGAATTAAGGTATTTCAAAGACTATACCGACAGTGATATTGACTCGCATCCTCGACTATGTAGTGATGATGAAGCATATTTAGAACCATTGGCTAACATGTACAATTATCTAATGCGTTATAAATTTGATCCAGAAGAATACAAGTACAAGAAGTATAATTATATTTCGAGTATTAGAGACTATTGTACATTGTACAACGTCAAGTTGATTGAAACTTGTTGTCTGAGTCCAGTATTTGGTATTACAAACCTAGACAACTTTGGCACTTGGCGTCAAGGTCTAGGACACCCAACTCGTCAAGATCACAAACAAATAGCACAGCAGATATTATTAACTTTATGAGTGATAAACAACAAGACGAATACTATAAGAATCATCACTATCACACACGTAAGCCTGTGTACATAAGTGAAGATAAACTACGTCCTGATCAATTAGATAGATTAGTTAACAGTGACTATTTCTGTATGATTCCCTGGATCCATCTTCATGCCTTTCCCGACGGTCGTGCTTATCCTTGTTGTTTGGGCGACGACCGGCATCCTGTGGGTAGCTTTAAACAAGACAGTATGGAGACTGTTTGGAATCAAGAAGCATACCGAACAATGCGTACTAACATGTTAACAGAAAAGCCCTGCAAAGAGTGTACTAAATGTTACGAGCAAGAAGCCGCAGGCTTTATGAGTATGCGTAACAGTACAAATAAAAACTTTGGGCAACACATTAACATTGTTGATCAGACATTGGCTGATGGTACTATGCCAGAGTTTAAATTGCGCTACTATGATATTCGCTTTAGTAACTTGTGTAACTTTACCTGCCGTACATGTGGCGGATGGTTCTCTAGTAGCTGGTATACTGAAGAGGAAGAGATTTATGGCAAGCGTAACTATCCCAGAGTTATGTTTGCAGGCCGAACAGAGTTAGATATGTGGGAACAACTAGAACCACATATTCCTTATCTGGAGCAAGTATACTTTGCTGGCGGCGAACCTATGATGATGGAAGAACACTATCGCATATTAAAAGAATTAGTCAAACGTGAAATGTTTGATGTTAAGTTAATTTACAATACAAACTTCAGTCGCTTGAACTTAAAAGACGACAACGTTCTAGACTATTGGAAACTATTTAAGAATGTAAGTGTTGGTGCTAGCCTAGATGGTATGGGTGCTGTGGGCGAATATATACGCAAAGGCACTAAGTGGGATCAGATTGTTCGCAATCGTGAACAAATGTTAGCAGTAACACCCGACACTGACTTTTATGTTAGTTCAACCGTTAGCTTATACAATGCTCTTCATGTACACCACTTTCATCGTTATTGGTCGGACCAAGGACTAGTGAAACCACAGGATTGGAATATTAATATCTTACAAGGCCCGGACCGCGATAGGATTGACGTATTACCTAAGGTGTATAAAGAATTAGTAACAGAGCAGGTTACTGAACACATTAAGTGGTTACAGCCACTAGATCACTTACAACGTGCTACCAGTGGATATGAAGGTATGCTAAATTTTATGAATAGCACTGACAATAGTCACTTATTAAAAGAGTTTTTCCGTGTAAATGATATACACGATAAGTACCGTAATGAATCATTTGAACAAGTATTTCCAGAATTAATAGATTTGAGATCCAATGCTACCTGAAAAAATTTGTATGCTACCTTGGATTAGTATAGAAACTAGTCCTATAGGCACAGCTCGTCCGTGCTGTCTTGCTGTGGACGAAATTACCAAACCCGGCGGATCTAAATATAACCTTAAAGAAAATACCTTAGAAGAAATATATCACAGCGAGTACATGCAAAATCTTCGCAAAGAATTTCTTGCAGGCAATAAACCAGAAACATGTCGTCGTTGTTGGGACGAGGAAGCTGCAGGTCGAACAAGTAAACGTATTAACAGCAAAATTAGATTAAAGGAATATTATGACTCAGTTGATTGGAATAATCTTAACCCTGATCAGTTGTGGTTTATTGATCTTAAGCTCGGCAATATTTGTAATCTTAAATGTCGTATTTGTGGGTCTTGGAGCAGCAGTAAGTGGGTTAACGAAGAAATAGCCTATGTAAAAGGTTTAACTAATCGAAAAGAACATTTAGCCTACAAGTTTTTACAAGATGGCGCCTGGCCCAGAGAGACAGAAGTGTTCTGGGATAACTTACGTACTCTATTACCTAATATCAAATACTTTGAGTTTACAGGCGGTGAGCCCTTCCTTATCCAACAACACTTCGATCTATTAGAGTACGCTGTTGAACACGATTTTGCTAAGAACATTGAAATACATTACAACACTAACGGCACTGTTTTTCCTGAGCAACACAATTTATGGAGTCACTTTAAACATGTTGAAGTAGCATTCTCAATTGACAACACAAATGAAAGATTTGAATACGAACGTTACGGGGCAAAATGGGACGAAGTACAGGCCAATTTAGCTAAGTTTAATCAACTACGCAGTAGTAAATTTAGTACACAATTATGCTTAACTGTTAATATTCAGAATGTTTATTACCTTCCAGAAATCTGCGATTGGATATCTACGCAAACATTCGATCATGTATACTTTAATATGTTACATGATCCTTGGCACATGTGTATTAGTCGGATGACTTTGGCTGCTCAGGAGTTAGTAATCATGAGCTTGACTAACCATAAGTTTGATTCTAAGTATCGTGCTGAGATTTTGAGAATTATTAAGTTTATACAAAATGGTTTGGGCAGTGATGGGTTAGAATTCTTATCTAAGATGAAACAGGCTGACGAATATCGCAATCAAAGTTTTTTAATTACTCATTACGATACAGCAAAGGCGATGGGATATGAAAAATAACATAGATCAAATATATAAAGAGTTTGGAGAAGACATCTGTTTATTTCCGTTTTTGGCTGCATTTTATACAACATTTAACATACCGTATGATCCCGCAGGAAACAAGATAGCCCCTTGTAGTTTGTACGCAAATCACAAAACAGTCAATGACGGGATTATTAATTCTATTAACACCGATGAATGGAAAGACCTAAGAAAAAATTTCACCAAAGGTTCTTGCCATACGTGGGAACACTGTAAAAAATGTAGTAATGCTGAAAAAGCATTTGGGCATAGTTCTCGAGTTTTAAACAATAGTTATTTTGCAGACCATTTACAAGTTGACATTGTCGATGAGGTCAAACATATTATAGACAATGATTATACGGTTGAAAAAATATATTCGTTAGATTTTTTCCCTAGTAATTATTGTAATTATGAGTGTATCATGTGTAATGCTACTTCATCGTCAAGTCGGTATGTTTTTGACCGTAAGATTTATTTCTTAACTAATGTAAATTTAAATCCCAACGAAAAAATAGAATTTTTAGACGCAGATAGAGATTTTGAGGAAGTGCTCTCAACTGTTGAGATTATTAATTTTGCTGGGGGCGAAACCTTAATGCAACAACAAGTTCACAAGGTCATTGATTTGATGATTGAGAAAGATCTAGCAAAGAATGTAACTATATCTTTATTAACTAATGCTAGTAAATTCCCTGAAAGATTACTAGTACAATTACAACAATTTAAAAATGTTTTTTATACTATTAGTATCGACGGGATTGGCGACGTAATTGAATATCAGCGCAGAGGAAGCAAGTGGTCTGTAGTTGAAGAAACAGCACTTAAAATTAATCAACAGTTTGGTTCTGTGGTAAATTATGTTGCAACCGCAGTAAATGTATTTAGATTTGCAGAGTTTATAGAATGGGCAAGCAAGAATAAGATTGATAAAGTGATTCTAAGTATAGTATTTGATAAAGAATATTTGTCTGTGTCGGTCATACCCAATGAGTTGAAAGATAAAATAATAGCAAACCTCCAGACTGAGAAAACTAAGCACACTCAATATTATGCTGATCTACTAGATCAAATGATTTCAGTGCTTAATGCGAATAAACATACGCCTGAATTACTACCAGAGTTCATTGAACGAATTAAAATAGAAGATACAGCAAGTAAAAAACCATTAGTAGAAGTGATTCCTGAATGGGCACCTTATCTAAATGCTTAATCTGGTTAGAATAGGCCCTACAGATTTTAGTAGCGACTACTTAGAGTGGATATTTGCAAAATACTTTACATTGTCCAATTTTGATCCCAATAAGAGCTACAACCAAGATTATTTGTTTGTGTTTAGTAGACCAAATAACTATGCCGAACATATTCTTTCTAAATTATTGAAGAATGGCCATAGAGTAATTGTTGCTAACCCATGGGAAGCTCGCCCTTATCTTTTGTCAATCGACTACGCAGAATATCAAGATCAAATACTAGTTATTTTAGGATGTAAAAATCCGTTTGACTACGGATGGAAAAACGTAGTTAGTGTACCTCGCTGGTTTTGGTTTAATGAACATTTGTGGTATACTTGTGATCACTCGATTAAAGAATCAATAGAAAGATATGTACCTAATAGGAGCAACAGTAAACTATTCTTAATGCCCATGCAACGCAGTAAAAAATTTAGAGATGCTATAGTTGACCGATTAGAATCTAATTTAGATCAGGCTGTGTGGAGTTATGTAGAACGATGGGGAGGAACAATAAGTTTGCCTCGCTACACAACTAGTCCGTTTGAAACTATTCGTCCTGACAGGGTATTTGAACCAGAATGGTATAATCAAACATATTTCAGTGTAGTAGTAGAAACCGCAGTCAATCGATTGCAAGACATAACAAAAGAAACTTCCGGGCTACGCAGCGAAGATTATCCATGTGATGTGTTTGTAACAGAAAAAACATTTAAACCAATTGCATTTCAACATCCATTTATGGTAATAGGAATGCCAGGAACGTTGGAGTTTTTACGAAGCAATAGATTTGAAACATACGAAAATATATTTGACGAGTCGTATGACAATATGTTATTATTTGAGGATAGACTAGAAAAAGTCTCAATGAATATTAAAAATTTTAGCACTAGTAAGTATTCAGATTCTGTAACAGCACAGAAAATTGAGCATAACTATTTTAGATTCAATAACAGGGGTCTGGTACTGGAATATTTTAAACAGGATATTATTGATCCAATATATGAATTTGCCGCAAAAGCCTAGAACACTATGTTTGGCACCTTGGGTACACACATACCTAAGTCCTCAGACTGAACGCAGAATGTGCTGTGCCAGTCGCGAACCTGCACAGAACTTTAAGCAATACATTGACACAGAATCTGGTACTGGCAAGTATATTCCTATCACCTTAGAAGAACATTGGAATAGTGCGCACATGAAGAGTGTGCGCCGCCGTATGATGGCAGGAGAAATATTGCCTGAGTGCGAAGTATGTAATGACAAGTTACTTAACACAGCCGTTTACCGTAGTTATTTTGATAGCCTGTTTGGCCATAAGTACGAGTATGTAATAGCGAATACTGATAGTGATGGCGCTACTAGTGTTCGTCCAGTAAGCTGGGATTATCGTTTCAGCAATCTATGTAATTTCAAATGTCGCATGTGCGGTGATATGCTTTCGAGCGCATGGGAGTCTGAGCAACGTCAACATAATATGATCAATTTTGCGGATCCAAAGAATAATTGGATGATGCCTGAAGTCAAGAAACAAATTGAACTATTCCAATCAACACAAATTGAGCAAGAGTTCGCTAGTGCAGTCGAGAACCATCAAGTAGAAGAAGTATATTGGGTAGGCGGAGAGCCCTTAATGTACGAACAACATTGGCGCTATATGCAGCGCATTGTGGAGTTAAATGATGGCCCTAAACTGTACGCACGCTATAACACAAACCTTAGTCGGGTTGACTATCGTGGCACTAATTTATATACTGACATTCTTGCTCACTGTCGTGATTGGCAAATCTGTGCAAGCCTTGATGGAACCGGCGCCGTTGGCGAATACATTAGAACAGGACTTGACTACAATCAATGGATTGATAACTTCAGTCAGGGACTTAGAATCGCAAGTCACAGACGCCAAATGCGAATTGACTTTACTCTCACGCTCCCAGGCATGTTTGAAATTGAAAACATTGCCCGCCTTGCTGAGACCCTGGAAGTAGATTTACTGACTAAAGTTGTCTTTAGTTTCTCACCCGACATTATCATGTCGCCTCTTGCCCTGCCCAAGGAGATATTGCATCCTTGGATAGACGAATATCTAGGTAGCGCCTGGCTTCACAGCTCGTTGAGGGACATGTTAGAGAATCTAAAGACACGCCCTACATTTGCTGAGCAGTGGCCCAATGAATATCAACAGGGTCTTGCAAAAGGCAAAGCTCGTATGCTACAATTAGAAAGCATACGCGAAAACAAAATTACATTAGAAGATATTTTTGGACTTAGAAAAGACGTTTATGACTGGTACCGCTCAATCTAAAATTAGAATCGTATTACGAAATCCTTTAGATTTTAACGATCAAATTGATTATACAATACAAGCATACGACAGTGAACTATCACAAGATTGGATAGCGGCGCTCAAAGGCTTATTAACAAACAGAAACTTATTAGAAAAGAACTTTTGCTTTTTAGGATTCCCCAAAACAGCTCGCACAGTAGAATATCTATGCGAAGAGTTAAATCAAAGTGTAGAAAAAATTAATCAATTTAACTACTCTGGCATATGGAAAAATAACGGTCTAGACTATTACTTTATTGAAGATTGGTTTCACCCTAATACGGTTAGATTCTCTGATCAGTACCCGATTAACATTCGCGGTGACAAAGATACTGCCCCTGGCAACATGGATTTAGAAATTGGCTTAGGTACTAAACAGCAGACAATGAACAGACTGCATAATCACTTTGAAAGATTGCAGGGCACAGTGTGGGATTTAAGTCCATACTATAAATTAGCAGATGACGAAACAAAATATGCAATACGTCAACTAAACAATATTTGTCATGAATTAGAAAGTTTGATCCTTAGTCAGAAAAAAGCACAGGTAATGCCCGAGTGGACACGACCTAGTCAGATTACCACATTCTTACATGCGCAACGACATGAGCTTAAAGATCAACATCGCGATGGTTTCCTAACTAACGGATATGATCGCAAATTTGGACATGTGTACATGCACTGGACCCAAATTGGCAAAACACTATTTGAAGTATGGCGTGACGAACACGCACCTAAACTAAACGTTGGTAATGATCCGACTGATATCAGCATAGGCAGTGGGGCTACTTGTGAAGCAATTAACAGCCTTAAATTCTATAGCGGTGAGTTTGATATTGAATGGGGCAATGATGTAGTATACAATGAAAAGTATTGGTGGCATGTAAGTGAAGTTGATAGATTTCACGCATGGTTGTCTGACAACGGTGTGGACAGTAATAACAAATATCTGAGTTTAGGATACTTACCTCTGGGTGAAGTTGAGCTACAAAAAAGTTTTGGTACTACGGACAGTTTTGCTATTTGGGATATACTAAGTAGCCATTTAGATATTGCTGAAATAGAAGTAGATGGAGTATCCAATACGTTTGATTATTGTTGGAGCGATGACAATTATAGACAAATGCAAATTGATATGATGAAGCCAGGATATGATTATAGTAGCAGGGGGTGATAGCATGGTGTGGGGCAGCGAATTAGCTGATAGCCCCAACGGAGGACCTAACGGGTACAGTCGTAATACATGGCCTGCGCTGTTGGCTACTAACGGTTACATTTGTGCAGCATATCCGGGCTATTCTAATTATGAAATCGCTAAAGATCTAAAATTGGTAATTAAAGACCATATAGATATTCCATTTGTTATTGTCTGTTGGACTTGGCCTACTCGAGATAAAACATATACAAGTGATCGTGTTATAAGAGAATTCGAGCACCATTGTAAATATCACGGCATACCGTATTTGTTTACCTGTGTTGATAATTGCTTATTTGATGTGGTGGATTATACAAAATTGGATATGGCAAATTGGTTCATGTTTCCATCAGCCGAAGAAGATTATAATACACAAACACCAAGAGGCTTTTATCAGTGGGCTGTGGAAAATAAGTACAGTGTAGGCCCTGAGTTTCATCCCTTAGAGGATGCACACAGAGATGCGGCAGAATTAATAAGGAGTAAATTCGATGAATTGGTTGAAAAGTTTAATCAACAGAATCAAGCTAGAAATTCGTTATCGTAAGAAGTTAAAAGAACTTCGCAAAAGAGACCCATTTATCTACAAATAATGCGTTTACTAACGGTCGGCGATAGTTTTACCTACGGAGAAGAACTAGCAGATTTAAATTCTGCTTGGCCTTTTCTATTAGGTCAACGATTAGGATACACCGTTACTAACTTGGCTAAACCGGGTAGTGGTAACACACGCATGGTGCGTCATTGTGTTGAACAAATTGACTATTATGACATAGTTATTATTGCGTGGAGTCATTTTGCACGTATTGAAATGTCAGATGAAAATGGTTTTTATGATTTGTGGCCAGGGTGTAGTTCACTGCCACATAAACAATATAGTCCGTGGCGCCGAGAAATCATTGATTATGTTAGTAGACATCATAATGATGATTACTTATATAGACAATATTTGTTAAACATTATTTTAGTACAACACTTCTTAAAAGCAAATAATAAAACCTACCTAATGCTTGATAGTTTTGGTAATCATCAGGCAAACAATCGTACTGCTAGTACTAATCAAGATTTGTTAGATCAAATTGATAAAACGTTTTATATAGGCTGGTCCAACGAAAGCATGATGGAATGGACATACGGGTGTGATATGGGCCCGGCCGGGCACTTCTTAGACCAAGGCCACAAGATTGTTGCGGATAAGATATACAATCACATGAAGGACTTAGCGTGGGACGTTTAATTGCTGGTGGTGATAGTTTTATCTACGGTGACGAGCTACAGGATTGCCTGGGGGTTAGAGCCAGTGATAATGTGTACCCGGCACTAATCGCTAAAGAATTAAACTTGGAGTATGTATGCGCGGCAGGATCGGGCTACGGCAACGACAGCATTCGTCGCACAGTAATTGATGCCTGCGAATCAAACGTAGATGTTGAATTAGTGATTGTTCAGTGGAGTTTTGCTTGTAGATATGAATTTTACTTTAGTAAATTTGGGTGGTACAATCTTGGTGCGTGGAGCATAATTGATGATCCATCTGAGATCAAGAAAACTTTTAAGATAGATAACCCAATAGTGCTACAACACCACATCGACACACTAAACAAGTTTAAAGACCTAGGCATAACAGACTTTGCTAAAGTTTTCTTTAAAAAGATAGCATCCGACATGTACTACGAACAATACAAGTTTTTGTCAGAAGTAGTAATGTTACAACAGTATTTAGAAATAAAAAGCATACCATATATGTTTGCATCAGTGAATAAAGACATATTGCGTGACAGTTCTGAATACGCAGATCAAAGTATTAGGTCGTTAGAAGGATTGATTAATAAAAAGGATTGGATGTGGTTCCCTAATCAACAAGGGTTTTATCAGTGGGCACTTGACAATAATTTTGCATTTGGTACAACACATCCATTAGAAGAAGCACACATAGAAGCGGCACATTTAGTATATGAACATCTTAGGTATATCAGCAGGATTTCATGATGCGGCAGTAACCGCACTTCGTGATAATAAAATTGTTTTTGCTGGGCATAGTGAACGCTACAGCAAACTTAAGCACGACCCAAATTTAAACAAAGAACTATTACTTGATGCTTACAAGTACGGCGGCCCATTTGATCTTATAGCCTACTACGAAAGACCTTGGGCAAAGTTCACTAGACAATTATATGCCGGCCAGTACTACGATGCTTTCCATCCTTACAATCTAAGAAAACAATTAGTTGACTTATGGCCTTGGGGTACGATACCACAAATCAAAACATACAACCATCACCTGAGTCATGCGGCTGCCGGATTCCAAACAAGTCCGTACACAGATGCCACAGTAGTAGTAATTGATGCTATCGGCGAGTGGGATACTATTAGTATCTGGAGTGCTTGGTATGATGAACGAGGCGGTGGCGCCAAATACAAACGGCTATGGGGTCAAAAATATCCACACAGCATTGGCTTAATGTATTCAGCCTTTACTAAAGCCGCTGGATTGAAACCCTTAGATGAAGAATATATCTTAATGGGTATGGCCGGATGGGGCAAGTATGATAGCCTTAAGCAAATGGGATTTAATCATAGCATTGTTAATAGTGACCAAGATATAACATTTAAACATAACTTTCATTTAGGTGTACCTAAGGAAGTAAAGCGTCCAGTAAAAGACGAAGATATGGCCTATGCAGCACAGGAACTAACTGAAGATCTAATTAGTGATGTAATGATAAAGGCTACTAAACTAGGAGTTAGTAGTAACTTAGTTTACTCGGGTGGAGTTGCTCTTAACTGTGTAGCAAATAGAATACTAGGAGAATATTTTGATAAAATTTGGATTATGCCTAATCCTGGCGATGCTGGCAGTAGCCTTGGCGCAGCTGCAATGGCGTATGGCGGAAGATTGGTTTGGAATACTGCTAGCCTGGGTCATGATATTACTGGCCCTTACCCTGTTAAAGATATCATTTCCGAGTTGGCTACTAATAAAATTGTTGGGGTAGCCAGCGGTCGTGCAGAGTTTGGCCCTAGAGCATTGGGTAATCGTAGTTTGTTAGCAGACCCTAGAGGTCCAGAAATTAAGGATAAGGTAAATGAAATCAAACGTAGACAAAAGTTTAGACCGTTTGCTCCTGTTATTTTGGAGGAACTTGTCCATGAGTATTTTGACATGCCTGTTAATTGGCAAACTAGCCCTTATATGCAAACTGTCGCCCACTGCAATTATCCTAATGAGTTTCCTGCTATTGTGCATGTTGATGGAACTAGCCGTGTACAGACCGTTGGTAAAGATGGCAGCGGAATTAGACAACTCTTAGAGCA